>Ga0114967_10000390_pt1 | contig 37269 bp, 40 predicted proteins | sample M_130628_MF_Meta_FD_92639 | JGI IMG/M metagenome (GOLD analysis project Ga0114967, IMG submission 92639) | Freshwater microbial communities from Lake Montjoie, Canada to study carbon cycling - M_130628_MF_MetaG | ecosystem: Environmental > Aquatic > Freshwater > Lake | place: Lake Montjoie...
TATAAATATATAAATATATAAATATATAAAATTTTTGTAGAGAAAGATAATCATATTTTATAAGAGATGATTTACAACATTGAATTGAATTTTAATTAGGACATAGATTACTTAGTTTCAAATTTAATTTTTCTTTTTCAACGTTCAATGATACTTTTCCATTTTTAAATATTCTGATTACATAAATTCTATCAAAATCTAAATTATTCCAATTTTGAATATCAATATTTTGTTTATAATTTTTCATGATGTAATGAACAAGTAAAGGTATATGGTAATGTTCCCAGGAAACAATATAAACACCAGGAGGGTTATTATGTAATTTTGTAGCAAGAGATTCATTTCCATATTTAGTTTTATAATTAAAATTAATATTAATTGTTTTATTTAATTGGCTAGCTAATGGATTAATAGTTAAAATGGGACGAAGATGTATTGATCTAAAATATTCATCATTATTAATATCATTATTAATAAAAATTGGTTTAGACGCATAGATTCCACTAATATTTCCATATCTTTTTACAAGTAAATTAGGTAATGCCAGCGATCTATTTAAACCTTTACATGACAAAGTACCATGATCTGGATAATTTTTTTCACCATGTCTAATAACAACAATTGTTTTTTCTATACTATCCAAAAAATGTTTGTGAAAGTAATACACAATTAATTTATAAATAAAATAAGCTAATAAAAAAATAATTAAAATATAAAAAATTTTATATAAATATTTTACATATATATTTTTCATATACATATATAAATATATTTTCTTATTTAGGTTATACACTTCAAATAAAAAAATTAATATAAAAGTGATAATAAATTTTCTATTAGAAGTTTTTCATCATCTGATAAAGAATTATATTTAATATTAATTTCAATTGAATATCTATTAATTTTATTATTTAACTTATCTAATAAGATATAATTTTTATTATTTTTTTTTAATGAATTTTTTAGTATGCTTACATAAATTCTTAACCAACTATTACGAAACTGGTGTAATCCAATACTACACACATGAATAAAAAAAGTTAAAAATAATAAATATTGTATAATAAGCATAAATTAATGGTTTAAATTGGTTTAATATATTAATTATAAATAATATCTTTAAGTATCTTTTATAGAATCTAAAAACTCGTTTATTAAGTGTTCTGGAATGAAATTGAAATCAATAATTTTCTGATTAATTTCATATTGTTTTTGATAATTTTCAGATTCTAATAGTTTTTTTTCAAATAATTCATTATTACAAAAATATTTTAAAGCTGTTTTTGGTCCACATTTTGGAAATACAGATGGAATATTATCGCTTACATCGCCTGAAACAATTTTACAAAATAAATCACATTTTGGGTCCTTATAACAGCTTTTTTGTTCTGTTAATTTTTTAAATGCTAGATTGTAAATTTGAACTCTTTCTTCTGCTAATTGTAAGTAATCTTTGTCAGAGGTAATTATATAAATATTACATGCTGGATATTTTTTAAGCATCTCTTTAACAGTAATAGCAATACAATCATCTGCTTCTAATTGTGGATGTTTCAGAATAGTTTTTGCTCCGGCTTTACAAAATAAATTTTCTTCATATACCATTTTAAAGAATGGTCCGCCCATAAAACCATCTTCTGCGCCTTTTGTTCTAGTAGCTTTATATTTTGGAAATAATTCATTACGCCATATGTTTTCACGTTTACAATCTTTGGCAACAATAATTATCGGTTGAATTGTTTTATCAGGGTTTAATTTATTGGGTATTTTTGTAATTGTATCAGTAAATGTTTTTTTAAATTTTTCAACAAAAGTAGGATTTTGATAAGGGTCTAATAGAACATCACTTTGTTCTGGAAACGCATTTTTCCACCATGTTAATAAAGAATGGTAGCGATAAAAGCAAAAGTAACTGCCATCAATAAATATGAAAGTCGGATTAGTTGTCATTTTTGTAGTATTTTATAGTAATCCCAAAAAATATATAAACAAATTCAATTTTTTAATTTAAAAAAAATTGAATTTCGTAAATTAATAAAGGAAAAGTAAAAAACTTTGTTAAGAAACTAAACAATATATACAAGTAAACAACTTAAAGACTCCGGTATAATACATCATATAATAATAGAAATGTCCATTTTAAACACAGGCGCTCCTCATTTTAAATCCGTCATGAAACAACATAGACATGCGAATTATACATTGCCAAAAGTTACAAATGAATTTATTGATAATATTATTAAGAAAACGGACGAAATTCGCATTTACACCCAAGTAGATGATACTAACAAACTTCAAGAAATTAGGGTTTCTGATAATTATATTCAAGGGTTTGATAATCTTGATTCTGATGGATTAAATAATCCATTCAATATGGGACACATTAAATCCGCGCATGAAGATGACTCAGAAACATCTGAATTTGGAGTTGGTATGAAAGCTGGTGCTTTATCCGCTGCTAATCAACTTAATGTTTATACTAAAATATCTAATTCTGATGGAACATATAAATATATTGAGGTTATCTGTGATTTCATTCGTATGTCTAATGAAATTGATGTGAACTCATCTTATAATCCTAGAATAAGAATTATATCTTATGATGAGTATAGAGAACAACATCCATTTGAATATGGGTCCACTTTAAAATTATCAAAAATTAGAGATTGTATCTATTCTAAAACTACAACTGAAGAAATTACAGAGGATTTATCTAATTGTATTTCTGAAACATATAGTAGATTTATATCTAAAGGTAAACGAATATTTGTAAATAATTCTCTTGTTATTACAAAATATGATTTCTTTGAAGATATTAATTGTGAACCATTTACTATTTCCAAAGAATTATTTATATTAGAAAAGTCTGGAATGTTTATTTATCTTATAAGAAAAACAAAAGAAATATCAGTTTGGCAAGAATTCAATCGCGATAATTCTAGATGGATTAAATTAAAAGAACATAACGATGGATTAGTTTATATTCAAGAATTAATAAAATCTGGTTACAGAATGCTTTATACTCCTTTTAATGAAGATGGAGTATGTATGTTAATTAATACAACATTTACATTTTATTCAAATAAATATCATACCAAACATCCTAAGCTTGAACCAGATTTACCTGAAGATAGTGTTTATATTTATAAAGATGATAGAAATTATGGTAAACAATCTCTTCTTAAGCATAATAACGGTGTTCATAACTATACATTACATGAAATAGATTTTGTTTCAAAACGTCTAGGTAAAGATCTAGGTATTACTTTCAACAAAGAAATATTAATGAATGGTAATAATGATCTTATTATTCTAATAAAATCAGCTTTAATGGACAGCAGAGAAGAATTTACAGCAGATATTAGTTCTAAGAAAAATTATGAACTTTGTGAAAAAGCTATTAAAAAGGGTCTTATCAATTTAATGACTTGTCCTGAAGCCAAATTATCAGCAGGGCATAGAACAAAACGGTTGGTAGCAGGAGATAATTCATTTATTCAATTTGATATTATACCATCCAAAAAAATAACTGTAAAAAATAACACAAAAACTACATATTCTGATTCCGATACAGAGTCTGTGTCATCAGATAGTTTAACAAACTTATCTGATAAAAATTTTGATATTATAAAAAATAATAATGATAGTTTTATTAATAATAATGAAGAAAATGTAGATTCTAAACAAGAAAATGTAGATTCTAAACAAGAAAATGTAGATTCTAAACAAGAAAATGTAGATTCTAATCAAGAAAATGTAGATTCTAAACAAGAAAATGTAGATTCTAAACAAGAAAATGTAGATTCTAATCAAGAAAATGTAGATTCTAATCAAGAAAATGTAGATTCTAAACAAGAAAATGTAGATTCTAATGAAAGAGATACTAAATCAGAATCAGGAAATCCTGTTTATATAGGAAATGACATAATTAATGATGAAGAAAATCAAAATAAAGATGACGAAATATCATTAGATATTGAGGATAGAAGAAGAAGAACTATCATTATTATTGATAAACTTAATAAAACTCTATATGATGATAATGATAATATATTACAAAATGATGTTTTAAAATTATTTGAAAGTATACTTAGTTAAATATAGATAAATAAATTGGTGTAAAATGCTCAATAATCAGCCATATCATCACTATTTTCACTATCTTCACTATCAGTTACCCCTTGATATTTACCACTACAACATTCTTTTTCTAACCATGTATTAAATATTTGTTTGCTTTGACTATTTCTTATTATTATTTTTAAAACCTCAAAATGACGTTTCCAATACACCTGTGCTAGTGAATTTAATTTTGTCATCACATCTTTTAATTCTTCATCTGTAAAATTTAAATTTTCATTTTCTATCAATAAACCCTTCAAAATTTCTTGTTGATCAAGATTGAATGACCCCCCCGCCATACATTTTTTTTTGCTATATGTTATTTTCTTATTTTGCTTGCGTTTTATTGCCTTGCGATTGCGTTTTATTGTCTTGCGATTGCGTTTTATTGTCTTCCGTTTAAGGCTTCTATTTTTTTGGTACTTCATATGCCCTTATAATATAACTAAATAAAAATATATATGTATAAATGATATTTTTTATAAAATTTATATAAATATTAGTTATATATATTATATATATGAAATCAATTACTCGTAATAGACTTTACAATTCAGTATTAGCTTCTTTTATTGAAATAGATTTTAATAATATTGATAACACTAACATTCAAATTAAAAAACAATTATCATCTGAAAAAACAGAATTAAAAGAATCACCAAGTATTTATCATTTGGAATCATTTTACCGTGATAATTCAAAAGACAAGTTTGAGTTGAAAAAATATAATTAATATAACGCCTCTTTGTACATCTTTAAACATTTTTCTTTTTGTTCTGAATAATCGCAAATTGGTTTAGGATATTTTATTTCTTGGTAATTTTCCCATTCCGTTTCCCAATTATGTATTATTTTAGGCTCCAGTAAAGCTAATTCTGGTATCCATTTTTTTATATATTCACAATTTGGATCAAATTCTTCAGCTTGTCGCCATGGGTTAAAAATTCTAAAATATGGTTGAGAATCTGCTCCAGAACCCGCTACCCACTGAATATTACCATTATTAGACGCAGGATCGTAATCTGTTAACTTTGTAGCAAAGTATTTTTCCCCTTCTTCCCATGAAATCAATAAGGTCTTTATTAAAAATGACATAACTATTAATCTACCCCTATTATGGCAAAATCCTGTTTCATTTAATTCATTCATAGCGGCATCAACAACAGGAAAACCAGTTTCACCATTACACCATTTTTTAAACCAATTTGAATTATGATGCCACTTAATCTTATTATAATTTGGTTTTAAAGCATGACCTAAAACTTGAGGAAATGAGAAAAGTATTCCTTCATAAAAATCCCGCCAAAAAAGCTGTCTAATAAAATCATGTTTTGATCTAAATGTTTTATAAACTTCTCTAATACTTAAACAACCAAATTTTATATAAGCGCTTAATTGACTTGTTGGATGACTTAATTCATTATGTGTTTTAGAATAGTTTTTAATATTTTTTGCGGCGATTTTCATTTGTTCAATAGCATTAGTACGGCCACCATGAACTAAAATATTTGGATTCTCTTTACCTACAAATCTCCTGAAAGCATCATCTAATGAAATTTTGTTAGTCAATTGTTTTGAACTAGAAGCAAAATGAATTTTTCTTGAACTAGCTGGTGAATCAACTTTTTTTCTTAAAGAAGCATGATAAAAAGGTGTAAATTTTTGATAAGGAGTGCCTTGACTGTTAACAATTGTTCCAGGTGAATGTAAATAATAATCGTGTCCATATTCTACAGCAACTCCTCGCGAATCACAAATTTTTATAATACCTAATTCTCTTTGTATAGCATATGGACTATAATCAGCATTAAAACATATTACATTAATATCTAGTGCTTTTATTAAATACGAAACAATACTATCATTATGTCCATAAAAACATAGCAATTTGCCACCCATTTTACTAATTTGAGATGATAAATCTTCCAAAGATTCAATCATAAATTGAACAGCATTATCAGATTTAAATTTGTTAGTTCCAGTAACTTGTTCAGGTGTAAAAATGAAAACAGGATATATTCGTTTACATAAACTATTAGTCAAATTTAAACCTACATTATCAAATACACGTAAATCTCTTCTAAAAATAAATAATCCATTTTCATATGTTGTCATTACTATAATAATAGAATAATATAATAATTAAATAATAATAAAATTATTATAATAAAATTATTATAATAAAATTATTATAATAAAATTATTATAATAAAATAATAATATCAAATACTTTTATATACAAATATGATAAAATACTGTGATTTACCAATTGAAATTATAAATAAAATTATAAATTATACTGATGTAGTTGTTTTTAGACATGGTAAATATATTGATCGTATAAATAAGAATGATGAAAGATATAAAATAATAAATAATAAAAAAAATCCTATATGGATTGGTAAAAATAAATGGATGATTTGTTTCAAATTATATGATGGTATAAATAATCGTGGGTTTACAATGGAAAACTATATAAATCAATATGATAATTTTCATTATCTGTATAAAAAAGAGTTTGTAAAACATGAATCTGGTATTTTTGAGTTTGAAAATATTATTCATTACGTTTTTGATAAAGAAGGTAATTGTAGAAAAATATTTAATTATATTCAATAACTGTAATATTTTATATAGTATGAAACTTAGATTTATTTTTGTTAGTTTTGTTATAAGATGAATTTCTTATAGAATGACTTTTTATTCTTTTAGTTTTTCGGCATCTTGTGAACTTTTTAAAATCATGGTTTCGTTCATATCCAGGAGGACATTTTTTAACGCAACGTTTTGTATTAGGATTTAATTCTTTATTCAACTTATAACAGTTTGGTAAAACTTTTACAGCATCTTTATTAGCAAATTCATTTAATTCATGAGATAGAATGGTTGATTTACTATTTTCAGAAGAGTTTGAATCATAAGAGTTTGAATCAGATGATGTCTTATTAACTAACAAATTATTTTTAAATTTTTTATCAAGTCTAGTTAAAATACCAATTTCTAATAGAATATTTTCATATTCAATTAATAATAAATCAATATCAATTGTCCTTGTTTTCGGGTTGAAATCATACATTTTATGGAAAAATGTTGATAAACGAGTATAATCTTCCAATGAAATAAATTCATTTCTTTTAAAACAATTGGCCATAAATTGTAATGTAAATCCTAATCCAAATACATCAATTGAATCTGTTGTATGCTCTAAAATATCATCGTATGATTCATTTAAAATTAAAGGGTTAAAACCATCAAAAAAAGAGGAAATATAACCATATTGGGTAGCAGCCTCAGGTACCTTATTATTAAGATTTAAATAAGAAAACAATATTTTAAAAGCTTCTGGTCTTTTAATTGGAATCCCATAATTATTTATTTTTGAATCAGTTACTATCATTTTCCCAAGATTTTCTTGATAACCTTTTTTTGAAGTTGGACTTTTTGCTATTTCTTTATAGTCTACGAATCTTGATTTATTCATATAAGCACATTCAAATGGATAAGACCAATGAAACACACCAGCGTTATTTTTATTTTTTTTTGATGATGTTATAATTTCATTTTTAGTTCTCATAAGACCAAAATCAATATATTTCATTTTTCCAGTTTCCAAATTAAATAAAATATTTTGAGGTTTAATATCATTATGAACAATACCATTATCTTTGAAGAATTTAAGTCCTTTAATTAAATGATGAACTTCCAACCAGAAATTATTTGTATTGTTTTCTTTGTTAGTTGATATATATTTAATTATATGATTCATACATAAATCTTTTAAATCAGGACCGCCATATTTAATAAGTAACAAACTATAATTATCTTTTATTTCATTGTTTAAAAAATCATTTTTATTAATATTTCTACAATGTTTAATATCATTAATTAATTCCGTATCATAAAAATCTGGTTCACACATAATAGGATCACCTAAATGGTATTCATTAGTAGGGTCAATTTTTCCAATAAATACAAATTCTTTTAATTCTATTTCAGCATTTTTAGTTTTCATAAATTTAGATACATAATCATTATAATTGAAATTAGCGCTAGGTTTTTTAGCACATTGTAAACTAGGTTTAAAAACACAACCATAGGCTCCCTCACCAATAATTTGTCTTTTTTTAGATTTGTAACCATCTTCTAATTCTTTTTTTGATTTGTAACCATCTTCTAATTCTTTTTTTGATTTAAAAATTTCATGTTTTTTAATAGTTTTTATTTTTCCATCATTCATATAAATATTATTAGATTATATTTTACTACGTTATAATATCTATTATAAAGTTGTAAAAAATACTTAAAATATAATTTCTGGAGCTATTCGTATTTTAGCGTTATTATAATGAATAGCCATTAAATGAAAACTGCGATGTTCACAATCAATAATAGCAGCTTTTCCTTTTAAAAGAATTGGTCCTGATATTCTTACATTTTCTTGAATTAAATGATCTGGTAATAAATCTAAACGTGGTTTAGAATCATAATAGCAATTTATAAATTTGTTAGTTTTATAAATCCCAAATCCATTAAATGCTGATAAACAAGGAATCAATGTTTTGGGAGGTGTTTCATTAATAATTTGTTCAATATATCTACCCCAAGCTTTCCAATCTTTAAAATGAAAACAACCAAAAGAATATGGATATTTAGAAAATGCCCATAAATCGTAATATGGATTCTTATTAAATGTTAAACCATCCCAGTTTTCATTATTATTAAGATAATATGTTAAATCTTCTAAATTAACTGGTTTGGAGCAAACTTCATCACAATCCATCATAATAAAATATTCATAATCAGGAAAATTAGTTTTTATTATTTGTAAGCATTTATTTCGTGCTCTAGTTATATTTTGAACACGATATTGAGTTAATCGCTCTGTACCAATATATAAAATTAATTTATCATTGTGATTATTTTTATAATTTTGTAAAATTTGTAATGAATTATCGGAGGATTCATCATAAGCAATAATAATTTTATAATTTTTAAAAATGTTACCAATAATTGTAATATTTTGTAGTACTTTTTCTAAATAAGGACCACAGTTTTTAACAGTTCCACATATACAACAGTTTAAATTTATCATAATATATATAAAATCATACTGATATTTTATTTATATTATTACAAGAATATTATAACAAATATATTATTAAAAGTGAATTTTATATATCTAAACTAACAGTATTTTTATCAGATTTAGGTCTTCTCCGACTTCGTTTTGGAATATTAGCATCAGACTGAATACTTTTTAGATCATCAATGCTAATTGTACTATTATTGTTAGAATCAATGGTTATAGGTGGTGGACTTAAAGCAATATCAATTGTTTTAGTTTTTAATCCAGATAATATATCAGATAAATCACTAGGTCCTTTCATATCAGGACGTCTTGAACTTTTTTGAGCAGGTTGTGGTGGTTCAAAACCAGGAACTCCAAAATTAGATTCTTTAATACTAATACCATCATTATAATTTCTGGCCATTGATATGTCCGGACGTCCAATATTCATTTGTCCCAAATTATTTCCTCCTCTATTAGGAGGCGGTGGAACTCCTCCAAGACCTTGAGTAGCCATAGGAGGTGGAGGGCCCCTTCCAGAAGGTACCTGTGGTTCTCCATTTTGATTCATTATATTATTCATAAAACCAGAAAATCCGGGGTTAGATCCAGCCATAGAATTAACGGCAGCATTTTGGAATTGACGCATTAAATCTGGATTTTGTCTTAAAATATCATCCATGCCAGGCATGGCAGATTTAAACATAGTATTTGTCATGTGTACCATCATAGCACTACCACCCAATTGAAATAATAATTTAAGTTCTGGTGCCATAGAAGCTTTACTTTTATATTTTTCAAAAAGTTCACCAAAAATTTCATCATAATCACCAATATTTTCATTAATTTGTTCACCCCATCCATCAAGTTTGACATCAAATGGATCAAAACGATTATTTAAAAATTCAATACCATTAATAAGTGCCATCATCATATTTCCTTGAAATTTAACTGAATTTTGTTTTGTTTTTTCTTCCATAATCATTTCATATTCACCTTGCATTTCTAAAAGACTAGAATCCATATTGTATTTTTTTGTAAGTTCAACACCTTTTTTTTCAAGAGCTTCTAATTTTCTTAAATATTTAAATTTTTCTCTAAGAGTTTCTTCTTTAGATAATTTTGGTTCAGAAGACATTTTTTGATCAGGATTAATTGGAATGTTATTAAATTTACCATAACCATCCCATGTTTTAGAATCAGTTGCGGTATTAGCTGTAGATTGACCTAGATTTGTAGATTCCATATTAATATCATCAAATCTAACAGAAGGTCTATCTTCAGAAAATGATTTTACACCAAATATACCAGATTCATATGTATTACCCATCGGAGAACTAGTTTCATTTGCTAAATTGTTTAATTCATTTTCTAAATTATTGAGATCTTCAATATCTATATCGCTAGTTATACCTTGATTACTACTTTTTTTATCATTCATTAATAATTCAATTCCACCACCAAAATTTGATTTAGAAGTAAAATTATTATTATTAAAATTTGAAAGTTCATCAAAGTCCGTAGAAATGTCTATAATATCGTTATCCATTATGAATTAATAAGATGATATAATTTTAAGTAATACGAATTGTAAAATATATATTTTATAATTAAAAGTATTTATAAAAATTAGTTTAAACATACTTTATGTTTAATATACCACATTCCCTGTAAAAAACAATCAGATAAATCATCTTTTTTCGTATGTTTATTTATTAAATTTTCCCATTCTTTGAATCTAAAGTCATTATTAATAATTTCTAAACATGTTTGGATTCCTAGTTTTTTACGTTGTTTATAATCAGTCTTTTCCTTATTATCTTTTGGTAAAAAATCTTTTAATTTATTTGCGGCGCTAATAAATTCAATTAATATATTGTTGTTTTTCATAATAAAATATTGTGAAATCATTCCTTGAATTGTTTTCATTTTATTAGCAATTGGTCCAATTTGATTTTCAATGATAATGGTATTTATAGATAATAAATGTTCGGCTAGAATATCATCAAATTTATGTTGAATATTTTTACCAATTGTTACTAAATCAATTTTTGAAGCATTTGTTTTTGGAATTTCGGTATAACAATTTTTATTAGAAAATTCAGTTAAAAGACCAATCAAATTTGTTTTTTTTGGAGGATTTTCATATTTTATTTTATATTTATCAGCAATATCAATAATATTTTGAATTTTCTGTTTATTTAAATAAGATGTTGATAGTTCTTGTATTGGTTTTAAGTAATTGTGTTTTTTGGAATGTTTTAAACAATAACAGCTACCTTCTTTTTTGAATTTAGCAGGTTTATCACATAACCCATTTTTATCTATTTCAATACATTTAGATTCAGTTTTTTCAGTTAAATCAATATTATCCCATTTTAAAATTTTTAAATTATTAGATTTATCGTCTAAATTTTGTATTTCAAAAAGACAAAAAGATAAATTTTTTATACCAATATCAATACTAAATATTTTCATTTATAATAGTAAATTATTAAAAGTTATTATTATATTATTATTCAATAAGTTCTTATATATTATATAATTATTTTAAAAATTAGTTGGAATATTTGGTGCTATCATTCTTGATTTCATTTTTTCATTTGTTATATAATCTTGTTTTAAATCACTATTTCTAAATCCGTAAAGTGGACTACTTGTATCATGGATTGATGTATAAATATATGGTGTGTTGTTAACAGTTTCGTTATTGATATTTGTATATGGATTATTTCCTGAAGTATAAATTGATTCCATAGTATTATATTTCATAATTTGGTTTGCGTTCTTCATCATATATTGTCTGTATTGCCAATTTGATTTTATTCCAGTATCAACTAAAATTTTATTATTCATTTTTGAGTCAGGTTGCCATGAACTATTAGCAGTTGTTTGGAATTCTTGATTAGGTTCTATAGTATAATAATTATTCATATTATACTACATGTAGATAAAAAATCTCATTATAAAATTATCAAGTGTGTAATATTTATTCTTCACCAAGCATTTTTAAAATATCATTTTTTTTTAATTTACTTGTGTCAGCGAAACCCTTATTAATGGCAATTTCTCTCAATTTATTTACTGACATTTTTTTATAATCTGTTTTAGAATCTTCATCTAAATCATTCGTATTGATATTTTTTAAAAAATTATTATCTTCTTTTATTTCATTATCATTTAAAGAGATCAAATTTGTTTCTTCTAAATCAAATGTTTGTTCTAAATGAATAGTTTTAATTGATTTATTTTGTTCAAAATCATTATTAATATCTTCTAAATCTACAATATCTGTATTTTCTAGTGGTTCATTTAAATTTTCCAATGATAATTGTATCATTTCATTTTCATCTAAATCTTCTTCATCTAAATCGTCTTCATCTAAATCTTCTTCATCTAAATCTTCTTCATCTAAATCTTCTTCATCTAAATCTTCTTCATCTAAATCTTCTTCATCTAAATCTTCTTCATATTCATTATCTGAAACTTCTATAAGTTCTGAACCACCTAACAATTGCGAAGCAAATTGAAACTTATCTGTAGCAGGTACATCATTCATATTATTATTATTATTATTATGTAATTTACTTCTAAAGAAATGCATTTCTTCTGCCATAGTAGAAATTAATCCAATCATTGAATTAAGTTTATGATCCTGTTCTGTCATTTTGTAATTAACATAAGCAAGTATACATCCAATTAAAATAAAAATAGCAATATTAAATAAAAATGATGAGCTAAATAAATTAGAAAAGACCATTATTAAATTTTATTGATATATTTTAATTATTATTAAAACGAATTATTTTTCTGTATTTTTATTTTATAACATAGTTATTCTAAATTATATTTTTATAATGCGTTTTAAATTAAATTATTTTTTAATTAGTTTTTAGTAATGAAAATAGTAACAGCGGTTGTAAATAATATAGATTTTATTATAATTCAATATTATACATTGAAAAAATATTTTAAAGGTGATTATGAGTTTATTGTATTCAACGATGCCAAAAGTTTTCCTGATTCTACAAATTACGGCGATATTAGTATCAAACAGAATATAGAAAGGGTATGTTTTAAATTAAATATAAAATGTATAAATATACCAAATGATCATCATAAATTTGTAAAAGGCGGATCTGAAAGAACAGCAGATTCAATGAATTATATATTAAAGTATCAAATAGCAAATCCGGATAAATATTTATTAATTGATAGTGACATGTTTTTACTAAATTATTTTGATATAAATATTTATTCAAAATATGATTGTGCTATTGTTTTACAAACAAGAAATCTAAATACTATACGTTATTTTTGGAATGGTATATATTATTTTGATATGAATAAAATGAAAAATATTAATTTATTGAATTGGAATTGTAGCCCCGGGTGTGATACAGGAGGAATGACACAAGATTGGTTAAAAACACAAATAAATGAAGATATATATTTTATTAAACATAAAAGTTCTGGTAATTGGAATGAATTAGATATTCCAGTTGAATTAAAAAATAATATTGGATTGACTAACTTTTTAAAAAACGATATTAGAAATAAAGATGGAAAGTTTTTTTGTGAGCTATATGAAGATGTATTTTTACATTATAGAGCTGGTAGTAATTGGAGAGGAGAAGGAAATAACTTACATAATACCCTAACTAATTTATTAAAAAAAGCATTGTTAGTATAATAAAATATTTATATTTATATAATATAAATTATGAATTTTAAGGGAAAAAAATTACCATTATATTTTGTAGTTTTAATTTTGATATTAATTTTAATAATTATTTATATTATTTTAAAACGTAGAATAAATATAAATTTGATGTTTTTATTATATGATATTTATTCCCTATTTGGTATATATTGGAGGATTGAACCACAATATTGTTCAAATATGAAAATAGGATTTAAACCAGTAATGCCAATAGAATATTATGCTGAATTTAATAAAATGATTTTTGATAGAATACCTAAAGGAGAAAATGATAAAAATAGTAAAAAAATAAAAACGATTTGTGATAGAAATTTATATTGGTTACAAAAAAATGGAAATAGTTATAATAAACCCAAAGATATTAAAGTATTCTTTATAGATGATCCAGATTTTAATAAAAATGTCATGTATCATGTAAAAAATGATTTACCATTTGTAATGCGGGGGGTTGAACTTAAATGTTTTGAATCAATGAGATTTGAGAATTTAATGAACGTAGCAGGAAATAATAAAGTTTATATGAGTCCTAGTTCTGAAGAAACATGTCCTGATAATATTTTTACAGAATTAAAAAATATAATGGAAAATAAGTGTTATATAACTAATTCCACAAATTTATTTTCTCATTATCCAGATTTATTACCTGATTCTGATATGTATATTATAAAAAAATTAATAAATGGATATATGTCAAATGATAGTAAACAATTATTTTTAGGAGTAGTAAAAGGTACAGGAACAGCATTACATGCGGCATATACAAATAATTTTTATTTAATGATACAAGGTGAAAAAAAATGGACTTTTTTTAATCCAAATCAATTAGCATTATTGTATCCAAGGTTCCAAGAAAAAGGTATTTATATGGCTTCAGAATCCAGATTTTTAAATATGGATACTGATGAATTTTTAGATAAATTTCCATTAATTAAATATGCTGAACGTTATGAAATAGAATTAAAAGAAAAAGATATATTATATAATCCAATGTCTTGGTTTCATTCAGTTTATAATAAGACTGATATATCAGTAGCTTGTTCAACTAGATGGTCAAGGTCTGGACAAATACCTGATAGACATCTTCTTCGGTATGGTCATATGATAAATCCTGAGTTAAGGAACTATGTAAAAGAAATATATATCAATACTGGGGTATTAGGTATATCTCATATAGATGAACATAAACATATGATAGGTGAAAGTAATCCAGATGCGATTCCATACTGGGATAAATATACAAATGATTCACATAAAATATGTAAAGAAGAAGATTGTAGTTTTCATTGGCATAAGAATTTGAAATGATTATAAAAAAGGATCTAATTTACATTTTGGTATTTTCTAAAATTTCCTTTGGATAATCCATATCATGTAATACTTTTAGTCCACCTTTTATTTTAGATATACCTTCGTTTAAAAGATAAATATATTCAAAATTGTCGTTTTTTTTTAGCGTTTTCATATTATAATTTTTAATATTTTTGTTTTTGGACAATTTTTTACATAGTTTTGTATAATGTGTTGTTAAAAGACAAGTGACATTTTCATTCTTGACAATATAATCCATAAAAGCAAACGCACTAACAACAGCTTCTTCTGGATTAGTTCCTGAATACAATTCATCAAAAATACAAAAATGCGATTCTTTATTATTAAAATTTAAAGAATCTAATATTTCTTTACATCTTCTGGCTTCAGCTTGAAATAAACTATCACGACCAGACGTATCAGGAATATTCAAATAGCAATGAATATTATCATATGGACATAATTTAAGAGATTGGAAACACCCAAATCCAATTTGTTGAGAAAGAATTATATTAATTAAAACAGTTTTTAAAGTAGTAGTTTTCCCAGAAGCATTTGGTCCACTGATAATCATATTTTTGTTTAAATTACAATCATTTTTTATTACTTTATTCAGCTTTGGTTTGAAATAAATTTTAGAATCAATTCCAGACTCATCAATAAATTTAGGATAATACATTTGTTTGAAAATGGGTTTTCCTTTTTTGACAAAAATAGTTTTTACAAGATTATTATTTTGAATGTTAAAATTTGTATGGTTTATGATGTTAAAATATCCATGGAACCCAAATGAATATAAAATTGAGTTATTATATTTTTTATTATCATATAATTGATAAAATGTATACATGATATGTCCTATTTCAGTTATTTTATTAAATGAAAAATTGAAAGGAGTTATTTTATTAATTTTAACATATAAATCAGTTAATATTTGATGATGATTTTTAATAGTATTATCAAATATAGCATAATGAGTTAAAAGAGATGCTTTTGATGAGTGGTATTTCATTAAATCCAAAGTATATGCTAAATACTTTTTGAATTTAAATAAATAATTATGAATTTTATTCATATTAGAATAAAACCGAACACAAACCAGTATATTTTGATAAATAGAAAAAACATAAAAAGCAGCAGATAAAAGTAAATACATTTTTTGCCCGAAATCTACTTGATGAAAATGAGTAAATACTTTAAAAATAGCATGATTGGAGATGATGGCTTTTAAAATTTCAATATATTCTTTAATATTAAGTTCAATGCCTTTCAATTTAATTATAAAAAATGGTATTAAAATAACAAAAATAGGAAGACAAAGAGATAAAATTGGTGAAGCAATATTATAAATACTCATAATCTGTAAAAAAGCAGCATTATTATTTAATTCTTTAGCAAATGACCAATCAATATATAAATATTTTTCTTTAAATCCAGTTTCTCCCTTTATTTCTTCCCATAAACTAACAATTTCATTTAAATGGAAATCTTTATTATCTATGGAATATTTATTATGGATAGTATTCAGTTCATCAGTTTGTAATGATTTAATTAATTTTTGAGTATCCTTTAAATAATTTACATCAGTCGTATAATAATTAGAAAATTGTTCAATTACTTTTTTAGATAATTTATTTGATGGGTTAAAAACATTTTCATAAATAGATGTTTCATTTTTTTCGGTAGATTTAACTAGTTCTAAATCATTAATGATTGTATCATTAAGTTTTTTCACTTGTTTATTGTAACAAATAGGAATTTTAAAAATCGTATTGATATCTTCTAAATTATTATTTTGTTTTGATTCTGTATCAGTCATTATTTGTAAAATAGAATATATATTAATTTATTTTACGAATTTATTATTTATAAGATTAAATTTTCTGAGATTAAATTTTATTAAAATCACCAGGTAATTCTTCAATTTGGGTTGAATAATAATTTTCAATTTCTCGCATTTTAATTATATCACGTCTTGTTATAAAATTAATACCAGTTCCTTTTCTACCCCATCTACCTGAACGTCCAATTCGGTGTAAATAAGTATGAATATCTCTTGGTAAATCAAAGTTAATTACAATACTAACTTGTTGTATATCTATTCCTCTCGCAGTAACATTAGAAGAAATAAGAACTCGTGCGGCACCCGTTCTAAAACTTTTAAATGCCTTTTCACGTTCAACTTTTTCCATATTACTATGAATACATGATACCGGAAAATTATCTTCTTTCATAGCTTCATATAAGTCAACAACACGTTTAACACTGTTAGCATAAATAATACACTGTGACATTGATATATATTGATACAGATCTTTTAAAGTTAAATATTTTTGTCTATCATCTTCAACCGCAACAAAATATTGTTTAATACCTTCAAGAGTAAGACTTTCAGCTTTAACAGAAATTTTTACAGGATCTCTCATAAATTTATTTGTAATTTGATAAATATTATTTGGTAAAGTAGCGCTAAAAAGTGCTATTTGAACATTTTTATTTAGATATTGGAATATATTATAAACTTGTTCTTTAAATCCAGATGATAACATTTCATCAGCTTCATCAAGAATTACCAATTTCAGTTTATTTGCGTTAATATGACGACGTCTAATCATATCAAAAACTCTGCCAGGACAACCAACAATAATGTGTGGTGGTTTCTCACATAGTTCAAATGCGTCTTGATCAATAGACGAACCTCCAATTATCGTTTTAATTCTTATACCTTCCATCATAGATGATAAATTACTAATTACTGTAAAAATTTGTAGTGCTAATTCATGCGTAGGTGCCATAATAAGAATTTGATTATTATTTTCTGAAATATTAACTCGTGTTAAAGCGCCAACAGTAAAGGCAGCAGTTTTACCTGTGCCTGACTGAGCTTGAGCAATAATATCTAAACCCATTTGTATAGGAAGAATTGCTTTACTTTGAATAGGACTAGGTTTTTCAAAACCATAACTATAGATGCCTCTTAAAATATCAGGATTCATATCAAAATTATCCCATGAGTTAATTATTTTTATATTTTCTTCATTATTTATTTCATTTGTTTCGTTTTTTATTTCATTTGTTTCATTATTTATTTCATTTGTTTCATTATTTATTTGATTAACTACTTCATTATTATCTCTATTTAGACCTGACATTTTATATAATATAAACAAGTGTTGGTTTTAAGTGTATTTAATTTTATAAATTATAATAAAAAAAATTGATATAAATAATTATTTATATATTAGAAGTATAGATAGATTATGGCAAATGTATTGAAATATAACCTTAAGGAAATAACAGATATCTCTTTTAGTGGTTTTAATTATGAAATATCTGAAGAACAGGCGACAATTATAAATTATTTATGTACACAAGTTGGTTCGCCATGTTTATTATCAAATGTATTTCAAAAATCTGATATATCTAGAGTATCCGATAATTCAAATTCGCCAAATTCTATTTTTAAAAATAATAATAAAAAACGTAGAGGAAATAAAAGTATGGAAATAAATGCCGAAGATTGGGAATCCATTAGAACATTTCAAACTACAAAGATTGAACAAAAAATTGGTATAGATAATGATATAGATCAAATACGTTTATTATTAAATAAATTAACAGATAGAACCTTTTTAGATATGCGAGAAAAAATTATTGAAAAGATTGATAAAATTTCTTCTTTAGAAAATAATTTGGAAGAAGATTATAATAAAGTAGGAAATATGATATATGAAACAGCGTCAACCAATAAATTTTATTCAAAAATATTTGCTGATTTATTTGCTGAATTGATATCAAAATATGTTTGGTTAAAACAAATATTTGATAAAAAATACAATAATATTATGGAACAATATAAAAATATACTATATTTTGATCCTGATGAAGATTATGATAAATTTTGTGAAATGAATAAAGTAAATGAAAAGCGTAAGGCTGTTACTAGTTTCTTTGTAAATTTAGCATTAAATGGACTCGTAGAAAAAAAATATATTGTAAAAATCCTAAAAGATTTATTAGAAATCGTAATGAAACTAATTATAGAACAAAATAGGAAAAATGAAGTAGATGAATTAACTGAAAATATTGCTATATTATTTAACAAGGATATATTGAATTCTGTAGATAATAATGAGTCAGAACTTTTAATTAAAAATAATACAATAATAGAAACAATTACAATGTTAGCAAAATGTAAAGCAAAAGATTATATAAGCTTGTCTAATAAGGCAATATTCAAATATATGGATTTAATTGAAATGTAATATTAGACAAGCTTACATATATTAAAAAGTAAAGTTTATAAAAAAATAAAATATTAGTATATAATGAGTTTTTTAAATTTAATATATTTTTGTTTTTTAATGAACTTAACGAAAAATTTTAAAACGCAATATGTTAGTTATATTACAGGCGATAATATAAATTTAAATTACAAAAAAAAAAATTGTTATATGCAATATAAAATTAAGGGGGAAAAATGTGGTGATATATGTGTTAGTCCTTCGGCAGCTCCACATACGCGTAGGTTAGGAAGAACCTTAACAGGTTCATGTGTTGAAGTAGGATATACAAAGTATCTTTATTCAGAAAGTCAATTTATAGGTCCATTTGGTGTAACAACAATTAATTTTTATTCTAAGCCATAATTAATTTTTCTAATAATATAAATTCATTATAATTTAAATAATCTGTAAAAATAGTTTCAAAAGTTTCTTTACTAGTATCATCATTTAAATGTATTTTATCTTTCATTTCTGGTAAAATTATTAATTCACGAATAATATTATTAAATATTTTACATTTTTCACATGATAACATAATAATAAGTATCTCTTTATTCATTTCAATATTATTAAAGGAAATATACAAAAGTAATTTAACAAAATCGTCTTCAAACTTTTTATAGGTAAATGTTTTTTTTATATTTATTATATGCTTTTGTGAATATTCTACATTCTCCATCATTAAATTAGTTATATTATCTATATTTTTATATGATAAAGAATAAGTAATATTATTTAATTTGTTTTGTGGAAGACTACGTACATCAACCATCAAACCAAAATCATATATAACAATTTTCATATTTTCATAAGAATTGCTATTTTGTATTCCAAAATTTCCATAATGCATATCTCCATGTATAAAGCCTTGTTGAACACAAGCCAATTGAAAAAAAGTTAAAGCTAAACAAGTTTTGAATAAAATAATTTTATCAAAATTATGACGTTTTTCTAATAAAATGGGTTCAGATGGTTCATAACTCATAACAATACAATTATCAGAAAAATCTTTCATTTCAGGAAAAATAAATATATTTGTTAAATTATCGTTATTATTATTAGTCATTAATTTTTTCATTAGAATACAAGAATTGTATTCTTTTTCCATATTAATTTGTTCAACTAAACCATCAAAAAACCAATCACAAAAAACTTTTAAATTTGATGGGAATAAAAAACTATTTTTTATATTTAAATAATTTGATTTAGCATTAAATACTTCTTCTTTAATTTTTGGATGTAATATTTTAATAACATTTTCATCCAATTTATAAACTTGAGCAATTGTTCCAGAACCTATAAGTGAATCTTCGTGTATTTTATTGAAATCGTATTTGTTTCCAAAAGAGTATTTTACTATTTGTTTTGAATAATCGTGATTATGTATGGGACATGTAAATAACATTTTTTGTAATTCAATAGCTAAATCGTGACCAATAAGTTCTTCTTGATAGGATAAAACTTGAGAAAATTTTTGCCATATTGGTCCAGATTCTTGTAAAATATTTTTAATTTCTTTAACACAATATTTTTTATCAATAGACAATTTATACTGTATTATTTTGATAAATAAAAGTAGAATATTCATATATTTATAAATTTATTTTTTTTAACAAAAAAAACGATTTAAAATTATTTAAATATATTTATTATAGAATGAATAATAAGTTGAATGAAAATATATCTTTTTCACTAAAAGAAAAAGATACAAATGAATTGTCAGAAAATGAGTTACAAAAAATGTTACAAGAATTAGATGATAAAATGAATGAAGAGATGCTAGATGAAAATAGTGTATTCAATAATAAAAATATAGATTTGGTATATTTTGTAAATAAAGATTTTTATAATAATGATGAATTATATTATAATCAAGAATATAGTGTAAAAGAATTATTAAAAATTTGTAATTATTATGGTATAGATAAAAATATAAGAATCTCAAAATGTAAAAAACAAGATATAATATCAACTCTTATATATTTTGAAAGTCTATCTGAAAATTATTTAATAGTTCAACAAAGAAATTTAATGTGGGCATATATGTCAGAATTATATAACGATTCAAAAATGAAGAAATATGTTATTTGGAACTAAATAATAGTAAAGTTAGAAAATATTAAATCTTATTAATTTATATACAATATGGTTGTATCTAAATTAGACAGTACAATTAATTATCCAGAACTAAAAAGAGTAGATCCAGAAGATTTAAGTAAAGAGTCAACTCTATATCAAGTACAAATAAAAGATCTGGAAGTAATAGTAGCAATAGGTGGTCCAAAAAACACATTTGCGGATAAAAATATTACTTATTTTCCAGTTTATTTAGTTAAACATAATAAAAAAGTATTACAAATAGGAGTATATGAAATACCAACTACAAATCAAGTAGATTATGTAGATCAAAATTCAATATTAAATGTAGAGCGATTGAATGAGCCTTTAATATATACATTCGCAACTAAAGATATGATAAATAAATTGAGGATGATTCCTAAAGAAGAGAATTTGCTCAAGGCTGAAGAAAAAAAAACTGTAAAAAAAACGAATTTTAATCCGACTTTAGAAACCGAGATTCTTATTCCGCAAATTAGAAAAGACATTTTTACCGCCAGAATCGGCGCAATTATTCCTGAACAATTAAAAAAAGAAACATCCAAAATTGCTAAAGATATACGCCAAAAATATCATGAAGATGATAATGATATTTGGTTAAAAAAATTTATGAAAAATCCTAATTATAATATTGATAATAATGGTGCTTGTTTATTTGATGTTATTGTAGAAGGATTTTCTAGTATTGGACAAGATACTACTGTTACTAAGCTAAAAAATAAAGTAGCTGATGAAGTTAAATTGGAATTATATAATGATTATAAAGATCGGTATAGTATGTTTTTTAATGAAATTAATAATACTAGAGCTGAATCCATTGTAAAGAAAAAAGAATATGATGAATTAAAATCAAAATTAATAAACACTATTGACCGAGAACAACAATTAATTATAAGAGATGCTGCTTTAAAGGTTAAAAAACAATTTGATAAATTAAAACAAGATAACGAATTTGCTAAACATAATATTAAAGATGTACTATTTATGAAAAATATTAATAGCTTAGAAGATCTTAAAAAAAATATGAAAACATGCGAATTCTGGGCTGATTCTAAAACTATAAATATCTTAGAAAGGATATTAAATATTAAATTTATTATTTTTTCAAGTAATATATATAATTCAGGCGATACGGATGGTGTTTTAAAATGTGATTCCTATATAGATCCTATTATTCTATCTAGAGGTGAATTTAGACCGGAATTTTATTTAGTAATTGACCAAACAGGCGATAAATATAAATTAGTTAGTTATAAAAAAAAGAAAATTTTTTATTTTAATGAAATTCCATATGATATTAAAAGAATGGTAGTTGACAAATGTATGGAGAACAATTCAGGATTATTTTCTTATATACCTGAATTTCATAGTGAAAATTTTACTGTGGCTAAAGGTATACCATCTTTTGATGAATTAGGAGAGGCTAAAATTATGAATTTATATGATGATAATATAGTATTTTCTTTTTATTCTAAATCGGCTGATAATCCAATTCCTGGTAATGGTTCAGGTGAAAAAATTCCTTTAGGAGTTATAAATGAATTTTCCGATTTAGCTAATATTCCCAAATGGAGAAAAAAATTGTCTAATTTTTGGATTCAACCTTTTTCATTAGACAACCATCGCTGGGCTTCTGTAGAAAATTATTATCAAGCATCCAAATTCAAAAAAAATAATCCTGAATTTTACTTATCTTTTACATTAGATTCTGGAACTGAATTATCCAAAAATCCTGAAATGGCTAGAGCAGCTGGTAGTAAAAATGGTAAATATAAGAAAGAATTAATTAGACCTAAAAATGTTATTCTTGATCCTGATTTTTTTGAAAGTCGGTCTGATAGAGAATTAAAACAGGCACTTCAAGCTAAATTTACACAAAACGATGATCTAAAAAAATTACTTTTAACAACAAAAAATGCTAAATTGGTACATCATAGAAGGGGAAGAAGTCCACAAGTTCAAGATAATTTAATGATTATTCGTGATAAATTATCCAAAGGTGAAATATAATTTGTTTAACAATTTGATCCAGCAGGATTCATACGTGCTGTTTGTCCATTAGGACAACATCCATAACGAGTTCCAGCACATCCACCAATTAATTTACTTGGTGTAGGAACTGGAACTGGTATTGGTTTAATAGGATGTGTATTAATAATAGTAATATGAGTAATAAATACCATAATAATCAATGTAATGACTAAAAAAATAATTAATCCGTTATTATTATCCATATATAATTACTAAATATTAATTTAATTTTTATAAAATAGAAATTTAATAATAAAAATATAATAAAACTTTATTATATATTTAATTATGAAGATTACAAATGAAAGTTATGATTTAATGTCATTTTTTGTTAAAAATAATTGTTTAAAACCATTAAAACAAACAAAAAAAACTGATACCTTAATAACTAAATTATATCAGGAAATTTTTGATGGTTTTAAATATATTCACAATATAAAATCAAAAATGGGATCATCTTTTTATAAATTAAAAATTTCTAATATAACAAATGTTAATCAAATACCTAAACCAACTACTTTTCCTCCAAACGCATTTCCTACTTCTGTACGGAATCATATTGATGAAAGTATATTAAGTTTATTAAAATATTCATTTTCTTTATTAGGAAGAGTAATTACGATATATTTTATAACAGAGGATTCCAGTCCCGAAGAATTAATAGAAACATATAATAATTATGCTGATTATATGTTAGTTTGGCTCTATATAATAGATGGATATGCTTCAAGAAATTGTTCGCCTGATTTAAATATATATATTTATCACACCAATTTATTAAAAGAATTACCATCTAGTAATATAGAAATATTAGATGAAACTAATGTTAATACAGCATTTACTAGAACATGTCCAAAAAAATCGGAAATTGTAATATTTAGAAAAGAAGAATGGTTTAAAGCATTTATGCATGAAACATTTCATAATTTGGGTTTAGATTTTTCAGATATGAATAATTCAATTTGTAATTTAAAAATATTATCTATTTTTCCTGTAAAATCTGAAGTTAATTTATATGAATCTTATGCTGAATTTTGGGCAAGAATAATGAATGTTTTGTTTTGTAGTTTTGTTAGTATGAAACATAAAAATGATATAAATGAATTTTTATTAAATGTTGAAGTATTTATTAATTTTGAAAGGATTTATTCTTTTTTTCAAGTAGTAAAGATTTTAAAATTTATGGGTATAACTTATAAAGATTTATATAATAAAAGCAGTGATTCTGAAAATATAAGAAAGACATTATATAAAGAAAATACTAATGTATTAGCTTATTATATAATAACGTTGATTTTGATTAATAATTATCAAGATGTTTTAAACTGGTGTAATACAAATAATACTTCTTTATTACAATTTAAAAAAACTACTTTAAATTTGGAAAGTTATTGTAAATTTATTGAAAAAAAATATAAAACAAAAAATTTGTTAGAAGGCATTGAATGTATTGAAAAAATATTAATAAAAATAAATAATAGTAAAAAGAAAAAAGATTTAAATTATTTATTGAACAATTTACGCATGACTATTTGTGAGTTAGGTTAGATTGTTAGTTTATTTTAATTTAAACCAGTATTTTATTTATATTATATGTTTGATCATTTCATTTGTCAAATAAATATCACCTAATTTTTGACGCAATACTTGTTTCAGTAAAAAAATTTCTTTTTCAGGAACAAAAAAATATGTATAATAAAAATAAAAGTCATTTATTAAAAAATCTTGTATAGTTATTGAATTATCTTTTTTATTTAAATTTTTTAAATCTTCAAAAACTGCTATTGAATAATAATTATAAAAATAGCTATTACAAAATTTACCTAACATTTTATTATTATTGTCTAAATTGTAAATATAATAATAATTACCTTTTATTAAATGTTCAAAATCAATTGGTTTCATATTATAATAAAATATTTTATATACAATTTTTATTAATATATTGAATTTAATTTATTTGTTAGTATATTTATATATGTGTTGGAATAAAGAAGTTTCATTAAATACATTTATTTTTAGCTTTGGTATATTATTATTAATAATTTACAATAATAAATACACTCAATATAAAATAAAAGAATTAAACAATTTTTGGATTTATGTGTTTTTGTCATCCATTATATTTGTACAGTTTTTAGAATATTTTATTTGGATAAATATAAATAATCTATTTTATAATCAATTATTTACAACTTTGGTAATATTTTTAACATTATTACAACCAGTTTTTTCGTTATTATTAATTGACAATAAAAAGATACGCAATATTATTTTATATTTTTATATTGCGTTTTTAATCCCATTTTCAATAGGTTTATTTAGAACCACAAAATTACAATCTGTTGTTAGTTCATTAGGACACTTGGAATGGGGAATTATAAAAAATAAATCGTCTATAGCAATGAAATATTTATCTTGGATTTTTATAATAATTTGGTTATTTTGTATATTATATCCAGTATTTTATATAAAAAATTATTTCTTTTTATTTTTGGGAATTTTTACTTTATTAGTTTCAATTTATTATTATTATAAAGATAATTCAATTAGATCTTTATGGTGTTGGTTAACCAATTCTATTTCTATATATTATGCTATTTATTTATTATTTTATTTACCTTTTTTTGAGTAAAGGAAAATATTATTTAACATTTTAATTTAAAGGGCTTTAAATACTTTTTCTCATATTATTTAACGTTTTAATTTAAAGGGCTTTAAATACTTTTTCTCATATTATTTAACGTTTTAATTTAAAGGGCTTTAAATACTTTTTCTCATATTAGTATGTTGCCAACATAAATCACTATTTTTATAACAAGATTTGCCACATTTGGATCCATCTTTTTTCATTTGTGGACAAATATATTTATATGTACCATTACCCATAGATTTTTTATTTAGCTTCCATGAGTTGGAAGCATCATCAAAATCTATGTTTACTTCATAAAGTTGTTGTGTTTGACTTCTTGTTTTCATTTTTGTTAGTATTATTTATATAAACTTTTATGTTTTAAAAAGTATTTCAATTTTTTATTTTATTATTATTTTTTATTTTATTATTATTTTTTATATTCTTATTTTATGGAAGCAAATCAACAAAATTTAATTATAGATGCTAATAGTGAATATATTATAAATGGTAAAATGATTATAGCAAATAATTTAGGTGTTTCTAGTATTGATATTCGCGTTACAGGAATTAATAAGTTGGAATGTAATGGAAACAAACTAACTCGGCTTCCTGATAATATTGATGAAATTGAAGATATAGGTTGCGATAATAATGAAATAACTGAGTTACCAGATGTAGCAAATATGGATTTAAACGTTTTAAGTTGCGAAAATAATAAAATAACTAAGCTTCCATTATACATATCAAAACTTGAACAATTATATATAGCAAATAATCCTTTGGAAAAAACAAATTTTTTATCTGTTTTAGCATTTGGCGTAAATTATGGTTCAATTTATGATAAGATGGATGATAATGGCCAAATTGATGATTATGAAGATGGTATTAATAATCTGTCATTACTAACAATATCAATTGACCAGATGATTTTGTTAGTAGCAGAAAAAAATAATAAAATTTATCTTCTTACCTATTTTGATACGTTTATGAAAAGGTCAGATACCCAAATTCACATTGTAGATACTCTTAAAGATTTACAAGATATGAACACTCTTAAAAAATATAATCAAATATTAAATGTTTTATTAAAAAAATACAATAATAATCCTAATCAAGAATTATTACAAAGAAGAATTGTGGTTGATGCTCCAAATTTTAAATCCAGGATTGAATCTGTTAAAGGATTATGGGAATCTGGTAGAAACTCTGATATTTCTACTATTTTGGAGAAAGAACCAGAAACAAAAGAGGATCCGCCAGCTATACCACGTGACATAGGAAAAACTGTACAAACATTTTTAGGTGGAAAAAAATCTAGAAAATACAAAAAAAAATCTAAAAAATCCAAACGAGGTAATACTAACAAGAAGAGAACAAAAAGGTATAGAAAACGTCGGTAAACTAATTTAATAAAAAATTGATATCATTTATTGATATCAAATTTTAATCATACTATAAAAACCATGGGAATCCGAAATTTGAATCAGTATTTGCGTAATAATTGTGAACAATCTATCCGTTGTATCAATATTGCTGATTTATCAGGAAAGCGTATTGTTGTAGATACTAGCATATATTTATATAAATATGAAACCGAAAATGCGTTACTTGAAAACATGTATGTAATGTTATCTATATTTAGACATTATAATATTACACCAATTTTCATATTTGATGGTAAACCCCCTTTAGAAAAAAAGGCCTTATTAATTAAAAGAAAAGAAGACAGAGAGGAAGCAATTGAAGAATATAATAATCTTAAAAATAAATTACAAAATAGCGAAGATTCTTTAAAACAAGATATTCTTTCTTCTATGGAACAATTAAAAAAACAATTTGTTCAAATTAATAAAGACAAAATTGACAAAGTTAAAAAATTAATTAGAGCTTATGGAGCTACGTATTTTGATGCTCCAGGGGAAGCAGACGTTTTATGCGCTTTATTAGTTATTAAAAAAAAAGTATGGGCTTGTTTAAGTGAAGATATGGATTTATTTGCATATGGTTGTACAAGGGTGCTTCGTTATTTTAGTTTAATTGGACATACAGCTGTATTATATTACATGAAAGGTATTTTAGAAGAATTAAATATGTCTCAAAAAGAATTTAAAGAGATTTGTATTTTATCAGGAACAGATTATAATATTAATGCTAATGGATCAGAAAAAGTTGATAAAGTCAATTTTCATTTAACATTGAAGTATTTTCGTAAATATCAAAATTCTAAATCTAATTTAGAATTTTATGATTGGTTAAATGAAAATTTAGATTATATATCTGATAAAGATATACTACAAAAAATTAATAATATGTTTGATGTAGATTTAAATTATAATATTGAAGTTTTTAAAAATATTAAAATTTGTAATGGACCTATTATTCACAATGATATTAAAAATATTATGAAAGAAGAAGATTTTATATTTATTGATTGAATACAATTATTAATCTTGTGAATTATCATTTAATTGGGATTGATATATAATGAACCATCTAATTTAATAGCGCTTTCAAATGCTTTTGTAATATTATATAATTCAGAGTCAATATGATAACCCATAGCTCCAACTTGAAGTGCTACTTTATTTTTTCTATCTCTAGACCAAATTTTATCTTCTGGATCTAAATATTTTAAAATTTCTAAGGTTGCTTTTTTCGCTTTATCATTAGCTATTAAAGATCTAGTTAATACGTTACCAAGTATAGCATCAGGTTCTGTAGAAAAATCATCTGATAATTTACTCGCATCGGGATCAGGAATTGCTAACCCAACTACTTGATTTTCTATTACTTTAAAAAATAATTGTCCACCATAAACAACAGCATTACCATCACTTGGAGTAAAAGTGACGTTAGTTAGTGTTCCTGTATATGTACCATTTGTAAGTCCTAATGTTTTTGCGGTTGTTAACTTTCCTGTTAATTTGATATAACCATTGGCTAATACTGACCATATTCCTTCTCCAACAGCAGTACTTGTTGATGATGACGTTAATGCCCAAACAGGTACATAGTCTGAACCACTACTTAAATCTATTTTACCTGACAGATTTGATTGACCATTTAGAGTAAATGTACCAGTAACAATAGTACCAGATTGAACACCAGAAAGTTGTGATATATCAAGTAACTCGGTAATTTGGCTGTTCGGAGAACCACACATATATATTTATATAAAAGAAAAAAAATTTATATAAATATATTTTTATTTAAACGCGCTAAATTAATTTTTATTTTTTTTAGTAATAATATTATCTATTTTATTTATATATTCTCCAATTGATACTAAATGTCCTGCGATTAATCCAACATCACCGGCTATCTGAGTTTTTTGTCCATTATTTATTCCTAAATCTAATGTTGTTAATAACGCACTAGTTAGTCCTCTTGTTTTAGCAACTTGGTTTAAAGCTGCTTGAGAAAAGTAATCTGGTATAGGTTCAAGTAGAGATTCAGGTGTAAAAGAATATAATATATATGCCTGTTCTATAGTCTGAAATTTCATATTATAATTAAAATGTATTGGGATATTATTTTGAATTACCTTTCCTTTAATTGTAACATTAGATATAGGAGGTGAAGAAAGTGAAGAAGGGTATAAATATCCAATGTTAAAATTCAGAAAAACTGAGTATATTTTATTAGTAGTTTTATCAAGTTTTACCTGTACCAATATCCCAGGTGTTAAGCAATATAAAGGAAAATTTGAATCAGCTAAGTTCGCTATATAACCATCGCCATTTTGTGTGAAATTACCTGATACGGTATTACTACTATTATTGTAAATATATGTTATATTTACATAACCATAATTTGGAGACGACATTCTTATAATATAAGAAAAGAAAAAAATTATTATAAATATATTTTTATTTTTTAGCAATAGCAGTACCAATTCTATTTAACGCATCACCTGCCCATTCTGTAGCAGATACTGTGTGTGAAAATGCTTTTCCAGCGGATTTTCCAATTTCTACTGCTTCTTTATCAGTAATATTTGAACCAGTAGGATCTAATACTCTTAAAAAAGATGTAGTTAAAGTAGCAGCATTGGTTCCAGCTGTTAGAGCAGCATGGGAAAAGACCGAATCTTGTTGTTGTGAACTTAATGAACTTGAATACATATACATAATATAAGCTTTCGGTAAAATTGAATTTAATAACACTGAACTAAATGTAGCTGTATAATTAATTTTTTTATTATTAATATTTACATTAAAAGTAACATTAGTTGCAGGAGATGTTGTGGGAAGTGGGTCAGAAGGGTCAAGATCAAGATCTTGTTGAAGAAACGCAACTTCATTAATAGTTATATCATTATTTGATTCTGTAGTTAATTGTATAATTATTCCACCGATTAATATAACATTATCAGTACCAGTTTCAACCGCAGGAAAATTTTGATCAGCTAAATTCGCTATATAACCATCGCCATTTTGTGTGAAATTACCTGATACAGTATTACTACTATTATTGTAAGTATAAGTTACACTTACACTATTTGAAGACGACATTCTTATAATATAAGAAAAGAAAAGAAAATATTTATTTTTTATAATATGTAAAAAATAAATAATATATTTTTTATTTTCTATTCTAAACCAAGCGTAATAGCATTTTTAATATTTTTTATGGCAGCACCTGAAATTGTTACACCTAATCCTATGGCTCTTGCAACCGAATTTTTTTTATCAGTAGACCAAGATTGAAATATTGGTAATGATAAAATTTTACCAACTCGCCTTTTAGCTTGAATACCTGTTTCTATATCATCAGTTTGAAATAAACCTAATATTTGGTCATCAGTCAAATAAACTCCAGATATATCAGTTTCAGGACAAAAGTAGAATGTTATTGATTGAGGATATCTTGAACCTGCTGAAATTATTAGTTCCTGATGAATATCTAAATTATTGTTGAAATTTAATTTTAGAATTAGCTTAACTGAATTATTATTATTATGATTTAAATTTGATAAAACGACTTTAATTATACCATTTCTAAACAGTTTTAAATGACCATTTATATTAGGACCTTTAATATTAGAATCCCCATTTCTGATATCAACACTAGCAATAATATTATTTTCTAAGTCTATTGTTCCTGATCCAACTACAGTTTTATCAAAACCAGAAACAGTTTCCTTACTATAAGAATCTTTCAATAAATTAGGATCTCCTGCACAACCGTTACACATTATAAATTAAAATAAGAAAATAATAAATTTCATATTTTAACGCAAAAAAAACTCTAAGAATTAAATTTTTATTCAATCCTTATAAAAAGTGTAAACTCCTAAACTTTAATTTACTATTTTTACTATTTTATTAAATATATTTAATATTTAATAAAACGCTTTATATAGGGATTGAACCTATGACCTTGAGGTTAACAGCCTCACGCTCTACCTACTGAGCTAACAAAGCTTCAAAAATTTTTTTATTTTTTTAAATTTTCTTTTTTCTAAGCTGTAACGACAACCTCCTTTGGTGCCTTTGCGAAATGTGGTGACATGTACTTTTGAAGATTGAAGTATGTTAGTTCATCAGTCTTCTTCAACTTTAGAAGTGTTTGAAGCTTAGAATCTGGATTGATCTTACGACCATTTTCCTTATCTTGTAAATTATGACTACGAATGTACTTATTAATCTCACGAGTTACATCAGTTCTTGCCATCTCAGTTCCTACTGGTTTCTCTAGAAACTTGGCAAGCTCATCAGAGATCTTTGTTGGCTTGACAAATCCTGATGGAGCACGATTTCCTGACTTTCTCTTGCGCTTAGCTTGACTCTTTTGAGCAGTCTTAAGCTCACGAGTCCACTTCTTCTCTAATGATCTGTATTCTGTCTTTAGGGAAGCAAGAAGTCCACCTAACTGGTTCAACTTTGCTAAAAATTCAGTTGATTGAGCTGAAAGATCAACAACATCTGATTCTACCGGAACCTCTAGTGATTCAGTATTAACTTGTTCTTGTTCAACAGGAACTTCAGGCTTAACGGCCTTAACAGCCTTTACCTTCTTTGGAGCAGTGTCAACAACAGGAGCAGTGGTGGTCTCTTGGACCTCAGTCTTAGATTTGCTTATTCTTGGCATTCTATTATACTATACTACTATAGTATCTTTTTAAATAGTTTTTACCATTAAATATATTATTTCTTATTGTATATGGTCTAAAGTTTTTTAAAGAAAATTATCAAAAAATATATAATTTTATATTTTTATATTTTTACTATCCTACTTACATATAGCATACCGCTTGATATAACCATGGCAATGATGTAGCGGCATCATTATTTACTAAAGTAAGAGCACCTAATACATAATACGCACCTAAACATTTATTATCTTTATCTATTCCAGTATTTACAAATTTATCTATTACATCTAATATGTATTTACGAACATCTTCAAAATTGTCCATTGTTTGTAAAGTATTAAAACTTGGAATTCTTACAAATGGATTTCCTAAAGGAGGACAAATTGATCTTTTAGTTTCTACTGTTAAAGGAGCTCTATATGACCATATATCTATTAATTCTCTTAAAAATTTAATTATTTGATTTCTATTCAATGATAAAAACCATTGTGAATTTGAATAATTTCCTAAAGAATCTATATTTTGAAACAATGTTAGAGCTCTTAATTCAATTGATTTTTTTGTAGATACCTCTTTTGTTATATCATTTATTACTGTATTAATATTTATTTTGAATAATCTACTTAGGCGTATCAATGTTCTAAGATCTTCTATAACTTTTGAACTAATTGCTTTTGTATTAAATGGATTTTTGATAGCTCCATTACATTTATATATTAAATTATGTATTGATAATATATCAAACCCATAAATAAAACCATCTTCATCCTTAAAACTAAAGAATTGTTCATTTGGTATTTCTGAAATATTATCCATTGATAAAAAATCAAATGTATTACTACACAGTTTTCTATTTTTAAACGCAGGTCCATGATATTTTATATACTTACGTTGGATATATCCTCTTATTACTTTTTGAATTTTTACTATTGTGTTTGATAAATATAAAAATGAATAAATTCTTTCAACTAATTGTTTCTTATTTCCTGTAACCTTTAATTTATATTTTTTAGCAAATACTTTTAATTGTTGAACATTATAATTATATCTTAATAAATATTCGGATTCATTAAATTTTGGAATATATGATACATCATTATCTATTTTTTCCATTTTCTTTGAAGGTTGTAAAAATTTTGAAATCTTTTCGCATAAAAATGTAAAATAATCACTTGTATTTAAATCATTTTTAATAATTATTTTATCATTTTTTCCATTTTTTTCATTTTCATCCATTATATAAATTATATATAAAATTCTTTTTGTATTCTTTTTTAAATATATTTTAAAGTATAATTTAATAATGTTATCTATTTACATCTAAATCAAATTTTCAAAACTATTTTTAATTAAAAAAAAAATTGATTTAAAGATAGCCTATGTATTTATAGTATACAATCACAATGACAGACTTTATCGTTGACGGTACTAATATTGATGTTAATGTTTTATCTTACTCTGCTCCTAAAGCTCATGCTTCAGGAGGAAAAGTAGTAAATTTATATAATAAAAATTTTAAAGAATCTCTTACATTATCTACTCCTCTTATTTTAACTTGGGGTGCTCAAGAGGGCTTAGAACAAGGAACTGGAAAACCTACTGGTAAATTTACTATGTCTTTACAATTTCCAAGCTCTGAATATAGTAATCCAGACGCTGAAGCTTTCTTAAAATCTTTAAGAAATCTTGAAGCAAAAATTAAAGCTGATGCTATGACTTATTCTAAAGAATGGTTTGGTAAAGAAATTAAAAGTGCTGAAGTTATTGATGAGAAATTCAATGTTATGTTAAGACATCCAAAGAAGGCAAAAGGAAGTGCTGAAGTTGATGAATCTAAAGCACCTACTTTAACAGTTAAAATTCCTCAATGGTCTGGTGTTTGGAAGTCTGAAATTTATGACGAAGATGGCGAACCACTTTATATTAATGGCAAGACTAATACTCATCTTAATCCACTTGAATTCTTAAAACCAAAAACACATGTCATTTGTTTATTACAATGTGGTGGATTATGGTTCGTAAATGGTAAAATTTCTATTACATGGAATTTAAAACAAGCGATTGTTCAAAAACCAAAACAAAGTATGGAAGGTACTTGTTTCCTTAGACCAAAGGCAACTGATGTTCAAAAGATGAAATCATTACCAAAACCTGAAGAAGAAGTAGATCCAGAAGGAGCTTGTGTAACTATTGTTGCTGATTCTGATGATGAAGAAGAAGTTGAAGAAGTTGTTCCTGTCAAAGTTGAAGAAGTTGTTCCTGTCAAAGTTGAAGAAACTGTTGTTGAAGAAGTTAAACCTAAGAAGAAGATTATCAAGAAGAAGGTAGAAGCTTAAATTATTATTTTGTAACTTTTTAATTATGTATTTTTTTTTACACATAATTAAAATAATTAAAATACTTTAAAAATCTTCCATTTCTTTTTCATATTTATTTTCTTCTACTTTACTGCGTTCTAATGTGTGAAATATATGTCCAATCCCTTTTTTAGAAAGTAGGTCTATTTCATTTATACCTAATTTAATTAATTCATTTATATCAAACTTATAATTATATTGTATTAATGCTGATATCATTTCATAATTTCCAGGACGATGTAAAAAAACATAATCATCTTTTTTTTGTTTAATATGAATAATATGATGTAAAGATTCACAATAAAAAAATTTTTTATTTGTATCTATAAATATTTCATTTTTATGATTTTTATAAAATTTATTTAATAAAAATTGGTCATCCGAAAATACTTTATTTAAATTATACAATTCTATCATTTTTTTATACATGTTTTTGATAAATCCAGCAAACCCTATATATGTACCAGCATTTATTATTATATTTTCCTCACTACCATAATACCATTTAGTACCAATGTTTGGTGATATTATATCAACAGCACATATTAATTTATAATTTGTATTTTCAGTATGTTTTATAAATTTATCTTTTAAAATTTCTACATGTTGTATCATTAACACATCATATGCGTCTATAATACAAACTATATCATCTTCTGGAAGATTTTCTATAAATTCTTTTACTAAAATACATTTAGTAATATATCCTTTCCATTCTGATCCCATTCCTAAAATTGTTAATTTTGTGCCATTTCTTTTACAAGATTGTTCTAACCATTTTAAATAACCACCTGGCTTTGTAGCTATAGTTACAAGATGAATATTTGACATATATATATATTATATAAAAATATTCAATAAAATTATATAATATAATTTTATAATATACATTATGGATAATAAATTAAATATATTTATTATAAAATTAATGAAATTTCTAAATGTTTGGAGTCATGAAAATTATGATAAAAAAGACATTTTTAACTATAGGTTTTTAATAGAAAATGGTTATATATGCGATTTAGATTTATCAATGAATAATACATATATTGTAGTTTATTATAATAAAAATAATAAAAAATTAATTGTTTATTTAGATGGAGTTGGTATGGAATATTCTAATTATTTTGAAAGTTTAGATTTTTTAAAATGTAAAAATTTATTTGATGAATATTCAGATAGAGTAAAAAAAACAGTTAATATTATTAATCAAAAATATAATGACTATCAAAAATTATATTTAGGATATTGTTTAGGTGGTTATATGTTAAACAATTATGTTAATGGTGAAAATATTAGAGCATATACTTACAACTGTTTTGGAATTAAACACACTAATAATAATATACAAGTAACAAATTATTGTCAAGAATTAGATTTACAAAATTGTTTTTGGAGACTTGATAAAAATTCAAAAGTTATTAATTCACATGAAAATTTCGCTATGGAACAACTATTAAATTTTCGTAATTTTGATTTAGCAAATATTATTTTACATATACATGTAGTTAATACAGTTGATGACAATCTAATTTCAATTGAATTTTAGACTATTATATAAAAAAAATAATATATATATTATATAAATGTATACAATAAATGATAAAGCATATCAATTTGAATTAATAGAAAATGATTCTAGTTTATTTAATAATGATGTTATTAATGCTACTTATGTTATTCATTTGGAAGGAAATGGCAGATATGAAAATATTTTAAAACAGATTAACCAATTTAAAACAACACATAAAATTTTTATTCTTCATAATAAGGGTTTTAAAAGTGGTTTAAAACAAAAATATATTGATAAACCACCTTTAGATTTAGTGGATGCTTTTTTAACATGTTTTAAACATGCCTCTAATAATAATTATAAAAGTGTTTTAATTTTTGAAGATGATTTTATTTGTGATGAAAAATTATTAGATAAATCTGTTACAAATGACATAACTAATTTTATAAAATCCAAAACCAAACAAAATGAAAGATGGTTATATTATTTGGGAGTTATACCTTTTATTTCATCAACATCTTGTGATAATCATAGACAACTTTTTATTGGAGGAGGTTCCCATGCTGTAATTTACTCAAATGAATTTATGAAATACGCATTATCATATAAACAAACAGATATTGATGATTGGGATTCATTTTTAACAAAATGTACTTTTTTATATAACACAAAAAAATTTATGTACGATAAATGTTTATGTTATCAACCTTTTCCTGAAACTGAAAATTCAAAATTTTGGGGATATAAATTAGGGGATTTTGGTCTTTTCGCTGGTGAAATTAGTAAAAATATATTAAAATTATTTAAATTAGATACAGATCCAGAATATGGTTTTAATAAAGCTTATGATATATGTATTAAAATACCTACTTTATCTTTATAAATATTTAAATTAAAATAATTTTTACTATAATATCACTTTTATTTTTAACATTATAAATATCATTTTCAAAAATTTGATTTCAATTTAATTTTAGACTATTATATAAAAAAAATAATATATATATTATA
>Ga0114967_10000394_pt1 | contig 36993 bp, 40 predicted proteins | sample M_130628_MF_Meta_FD_92639 | JGI IMG/M metagenome (GOLD analysis project Ga0114967, IMG submission 92639) | Freshwater microbial communities from Lake Montjoie, Canada to study carbon cycling - M_130628_MF_MetaG | ecosystem: Environmental > Aquatic > Freshwater > Lake | place: Lake Montjoie...
ATACGTGGCTGCAGCTAAGAAATCTGCTCCAAAGCGTCGCAAGAAGGCCGCTGCTAAATCAGCAGCACCAAAGCGTCGCCGTAAGAAGGCTGCTACAACAGCAGCACCAAAGCGTCGCCGTAAGAAGGCAGCTGCTAAGAAAGCAGCTCCAAAGCGCCGCAAGAAGGCCGCTGCTAAGAAAGCAGCTCCAAAGCGTCGCAAGAAGGCAGCTGCTAAGAAAGCAGCTCCAAAGCGTCGTCGCAAGAAGGCAGCTGCTAAGAAAGCAGCTCCAAAGCGTCGCAAGAAGGCAGCTGCAAAGACAGGTGCTCCAAAGCGCCGTCGTCGCAAGAAGGCAGCAGCAAAGTAAGCAATTCGCTTATTAAAAAAGCCCGCCACGAAAGTGGCGGGCTTTTTTGCTTTCTAATTACTTAACTTATTTCTTTATCCGACTCTCTTAACTCTTTGCCAACTCGTTCAAATATTTCAGCGAGAACAACTTGATCAGCCTTTGTTAAGTGATCAACAAAACGCGAGCGCACGCTAGCAACATGATCTGGCGCCGCAGCAACAATCGCCTTCCACCCTTTGGGTGTCATCACTGCAAAATAACCACGTTTATCAATCGGACAGGATTCGCGTTTTACCCATCCCGCTTTTTCCATGACCTTCATTCGATGCGAGAGGCGCGAACGAGACAGCATCGCAACATCGGCTAATTCACTCATTCGCATTCTGCGATCTGGGGCGTCGCTGAGCTGAGCCAAAATCTCGTAATCGGCCATTGAAACATCATGGGGTTCTAGGTCAGAATCCAGTGCTTCAAGTAACCGGCGACTAGAAACGATGTATCGACGCCAAGCCTTCATCTCCGATGGATTGAGCCATTTAGGTGTTGTAGCGTCTGCCATAGAGATAATGGTACGCGAGAAGTTGAACTTTCAACTACTTCAAAAATAGCGGGGGCGCAGAGCAATGACACTTAAGAGTGGAATAGACCTTTCATATATTGATTCCGAATTCGCTGCGGGAGATGATCTCTATCGCCACCTCAACGGTGGGTGGCTGAAGTCCCACCAGATACCAGCTGATCGAGCATCTGATGGAGTTGCATACGCTCTTCACGATGAAGCTGAAGCCCAGGTCCGCGAGATTATCGAAGGTGCTCATCTAATTAAGGATGGTGGCGTTGAGGCTCAAAAGATTGGCGATCTCTATCGCTCATTTATGGACATTTCTGCAATCGAAAAACTAGGTACAACTCCCCTGAATACAGACCTTGCGACCATCGATGCGATTGAATCCGTTTCTGATTTCATCTCGACTATGTCGCGCCTTGAAATCAAAGGTGTCGGCGGAGTATTCGGTGCATCCATTTATACCGATGCAATGGATTCTGAGACAAATATTATTTATTTAAGTCAAGGTGGATTGTCGCTACCTGATGAGTCGTACTATCGCGAAGAACAATACGCGCCAATTCGCGAATCCTTCATAGAACACGTTACAAAGATGTTCGCTCTGACTGGAGTTTCGGGGAGTACCGCAGATGTTGCCTCAATCTTGGCCCTTGAAACTTCGATTGCTGCCTGCCACTGGGATCAAGTGCGCGATCGTGATGCGACGTTGACATATAACAAATACAGTCGAACCGAATTAGAAAAATTAGCACCTGCAATTGATTTTCCACTCTGGTTAAAATCTGGCGAAGTTCCAGCTAAAGCATTTGAATCTGTCATCGTTCGTGAACCCGATTTCTTCTCTGGAATTTCAGCGTTTCTCGAAAAATTCGATCGCGACGCCTGGGTGCTATGGCTTAAATGGCAACTCATTTCAGGATCGGCGGCATACCTCAATGACGCCGTCGTACAACAAAACTTTGCTTTCTACGGCACAACTCTTTCTGGCACTCCACAAATTCGCGAGCGCTGGAAGCGTGCAGTCTCATTGGTCGAGGGCTCACTCGGCGAAGCAGTCGGTCGCATCTATGTAGAGCGCCATTTCCCTCCTGCTGCAAAAGCTGCAATGAACGAACTGGTTGCACATCTGATTGAGGCGTATCGCATCAGTATTAGCGAGCTCTCATGGATGAGCGCCGAAACAAAAGCCAAGGCCTTTGAGAAACTGACAAAGTTCACTCCCAAAATTGGCTATCCAGATAAGTGGCGCGACTATTCATCGCTGCAAATTTCGCCAGATGATCTCTTCGGAAATTTAGGTCGCATCTCAGCATTTGCTCGTGATTATGAGTTAGCAAAAATAGGTGCACCCGTAGATCGCAGTGAGTGGTACATGACTCCGCAAACAGTTAATGCCTATTACAACCCAGGCATGAATGAGATTGTTTTTCCGGCAGCCATTTTGCAGCCGCCATTTTTCGATATCGACGCCGACCCAGCAGTTAATTACGGCGGAATCGGCGCGGTTATCGGCCACGAAATCGGTCATGGCTTTGATGATCAGGGTTCGAAATACGATGGCGACGGAAACATGGTCGACTGGTGGACTCAATCAGATCGCGATGAATTCGAAGTGCGCGCCAATGCACTAATCGCACAATTCGATCTGCTCTCCCCTGAAGAAACACCTGATATCACCGTAAATGGCGCACTGACAGTTGGAGAAAACATCGGAGACCTAGGCGGGCTTAGTATCGCGTATAAGGCTTATTTACTCGCTTTAAAGGGCGCGCCAGCGCCAGTTATCGATGGTTTAACGGGCGAACAACGCTTCTTTCTTGCATGGGCACAAGCATGGCGCGGCAAAGTTCGCCCCGAAGAGTTGCGCCGTCGTATTGCAACGGACCCACACTCACCATATGAATTTAGATGCAACGCGATCGTTCGAAACATCGATGAGTTTTATACAGCTTTTAATGTCACCGAAAAGAACGCTCTTTGGATGAAAGCCTCAGAGCGCGTTCGTATTTGGTAAGGCCATCTTTCGTAGTCGAAAAAATAAAGGTAGGGGCAGCAACGCTCCAATAAACATAGTAAGAATCCACGCGCTCTCAAGACCTGCCCCCAACATTGGACCACTGATTGCGGGTCCAAGCACGCCAGATACACCCCATTGCAATCCAGTGAGTGCATTGGTTCGGCCACGAATGTGTTCGGCAGATAATTCATTTGCAAGTGCCGGCATTGTTGGCGACCAAATCATTTCGCCAAATGCAAAGACTATTTGACTCAAGCAAATCATTACACCGGCAGCAATAATCGGTAGTAGTGGTGATGTTCCAATAACAGCCCAGGATAAAGACCAAATTATTCCAACGGCGATGAGTGCCAGGTACTTTGATTCACGATCGAGTCTGCGTAAAACGGCTGGTTGAAACAAAACAATGGAGATCGTGTTGGTCGCATAAAAAATGCCTAACCATTTCGGTGACAGGCCTAAATATTGCGTCGCATAAATTGGGAGCCCCGCTTGCAAACTTGCATATCCAAAGATCAAAAGGACTAACCCAGAAATGCTGAGTAAAACAACTTGTTTATTTTCCCAGACATCTTTGTAGCTTCCACTCTGTGGTTCGTGGGCTTCGGGGATATATTTATTGATTAAAGGAGTGCGAATCAACAAAATCACCAATAAAAAGAGCAAGAAGGTAAATGAATCGAGGATGTACATTATTTGAAATGATTTGAGTGAGCCTTCAGTAATTACAAGTGCGGCAAATAATCCGCCCATCCCGATGCCCAAGTTGAGCAACATAAAATTAAGCCCAAATATTTTTTGCCTATCTCCCTCTGGAGTTAATCGAGTGAGCATCACATTTATTGGTGGCCAAATGAAAGCGGCACCAATAGATTGAATGCTCATGACCACAATCGCATCGCGATGGCTTTGAACAAGTGACCAACCACCGGTGCCAATTGATTCGGCAATAATTCCAACGATTATTACCTTCTTCGGTCCTATGTGATCAATCAAAGTACCAACAGGTCCCCCAACAGCTAGGGATACCGCTGCGCCAAATGCGAGTAAAAAACCACCAAAAGTATTTGTAAACCCGCGCATATCATGCAGATAAACCAACAAAAGCGAGAGAGTCATGCCCGTTCCGATGGCGCTGAGCAGCACTCCTAGAACCATTTTTTTTGAATGTTGGTTCAGGATTGCGTAATACTCTCGAACTGTTTGTGAATTAAGAATCATCTAAGCAAGCAATTCCTTTGCTTGAGCGAATACTTTGTCCGTGTAATCCACCAGCAAAGTCACGTGTCCTTGACCTGGAATAAAAGTAAGTTGCGATGAGGGGATATGTTTTGCAAGCCATCGCGAATGTGCGTGCGGCACCATCAAATCTTGATCTCCCTGCCAAATTTTCACAGGTTTTGTAATCGACGATAACTCAAATCCCCATGGCTTAGTAAATGCAACATCATCATCGACCCATCCATCGAAGCTCACTGCTAATCCAGATCTAATGGCTGCCGCAATCACATCAGCAAAAGAACCCTCCATGGATTTCTTGTCAGCATCACTGATTAGCCCGCCGAATGCTTCACGAATTTCTGCGCCACCTGCAGATCTAAACGCTGATGCGTTATCCATAAACCATTGTTGGATGACATCTTCACCTTGCAGTGAAGCGCCGAATTCGTCGTAGTTTTCTTTCGCCATACCTTCTAGAAAATCTAAGTCATCTACTCCGTATGCGCCCACTCCAGCCAAAGTAATTGCGCCCACATTCTTTTCAAGCAATGTATTTGCAAGGGCGTGCGGACCGCCACCAGACCAACCGATTGCTACAAATTTTTCAATTCCTTTGGAATTCAAAACTTCAGCGATATCTTTATTGACGCTGACAATGCTGCGGCCAAAGTCTCGATCACTTGTTCCGTAGCCAGCCCGGCTATACGAAATTGTTCGAATGCCGATTTCTGCTGCATATGTAAACCATTGACTCCAGAGTGATGCGCTGGCAGGCGTGCCATGATGGAAAACTATTGCCTGCGAGCTATCAACACCGTTATCGAGTACTTCTAGTTCGCGGCCGGATTTAAGTTTCAATTGAGGCATTTTCCTAGCCTACATCTCTGCCACAATGTGTGGCATGGCTAAGGGATTTGGATTTGAAGTTACACGGCGAGATGAAAAATCTCTCGCACGTGTTGGAACCATTTCAACTCCTCACGGACAAATCCAAACTCCGGCATTTATTCCAGTTGGCACAAAAGCAACAGTCAAATCAGTATTGCCTGAATCTATGCAAGACCTTGGAGCACAAGCACTTTTAGCAAATGCGTATCACCTGTACCTGCAACCAGGCCCTGACATCCTTGATGAAGCAGGAGGGCTTGCGAAGTTCATGAATTGGCAAGGTCCAACAATTACAGATAGTGGCGGTTTTCAAGTTCTTTCACTCGGGGTGGGCTTTAAAAAAGTGCTTGCCATGGACGCCAAAACATTTAGATCTGATGAAGTAATTGCAGGAAATAAAGAACGATTGGCTCATGTCGATGATGAAGGTGTGACTTTCAAATCCCATCTCGATGGATCCATGCACAGATTTACTCCAGAGATTTCGATGCAAGTCCAACATCACATCGGTGCCGACATCATGTTTGCCTTCGATGAATGCACAACGCTTCATAACACCCGTCGATATCAAGAAGTGGCAATGCAACGTACTTTTAATTGGGGATTGCGTTGCTTGGATGAACATAAGCGATTAACTGATCTGCGAGCAGAAAAGCCCTATCAAGCGCTTTTTGGTGTCATACAAGGCGCACAGTACGAAGATTTGCGAAAGAAAGCTGCTGCTGATTTTGGTGCGATGCATTCATCGGATATTTCATATGACGGTTTTGGTATAGGTGGTGCCCTGGATAAAGATTCACTCGGCACAATCGTGAAGTGGGTTAATGAAGTCTTGCCTGAGGGGAAGCCCAAACATTTACTTGGCATCGGAGCACCAGAAGATTTATTTGTCGGAGTTGAAAACGGAATCGATACATTTGACTGTGTCTTAGCTTCACGAATCGCTCGTACAAGTGCTGTGTACACAATGGAAGGCAGATTTAATCTTTCAAATGCAGCGTACAAACGCGATTTCAACCCAATAGATGATGAATGTGACTGCTACACCTGCACCCATTACACCCGTGCTTATCTGCACCATGTATTTCGCGGAAAAGAGATCATTGCAGCTACATTGGCCACGATTCACAACGAACGATACATAGTTCGTTTAGTGGATCAGATGCGCCAAGCGCTACTAGATGGAAATTTCCAAGACATGAAGACAGATTTCTTAGGACGTTACAAACATAAATCTGGGCAATCTAACGATTAAGAAATTTCTTTCGATAGGCATCTGCTGACATTTCATAAATACTCTCCGGTCCATCGATTTCATCTAATTGCTCGCCCTTGTATTCAAAACCAAAATCATTTATAAGCCCGATAGATGCCACATTTGTTGGGCTAACGGTGTAACGCAAAACCTTTACATCTGGTTCTGTAACAACCCACCCCCACATTCCCTGCAATATTTCGCGACCAAATCCCTGACGTTGAAATGCCGCTTCTATTCCCAAGCCAATTTCCATCATTCCGTTTTCATCCGGTGCTCCATGAAAACTTGAGCTACCGATTATTTCTTGCGTGCTTCGCAAAACAGCCCACCGGACAAACCACTTATTTATCGCGGGGTCAGCCTTAACTTGTGGAACTCTCCACGCAAGAGGTCCTTGAAAATCAATGAGCACCCGAAGGGGATTTGAAAAAGTTTTACCTTTAAGGGCTTTTGTGTCATCTCGTTTTTCAAAGAGTTCAATCAACTCATCGGCGTCTACGTGATGCAAGTTGAGACGTTCGGTTTGAATCAAATTCACGCCCAAAGTATTACATTGTTAACCAAAAATAGGCTAGAACGTAAACTGGGAATGAGCCCAAAAGTAGAAATAAAGCACTCGCGGTGTTTAGTATTCAGACACCGAATCCTTGAAAGGTTGTCATGTCTGATTTAGCAACATGGGAAAAACGTTCCACTGACCTTAAGCCCTCTTCTCGAATATTCATTGATGGCAAGTTTGTCGATGCTGCATCTGGAAAAACTTTTGATGATATTTCACCACGAGATCAAAGGGTAATCGCAAAGATTGCATCCGGTGATGTTGAAGATGTCAATCGTGCGGTGGCATCTGGTCTAAAAGCTTTTGAATCAGGTGTGTGGCGCGAGATGAATCCGCGCGATAAGAAAAAAATTATGTTGAAGTGGGCACAACTCTTAGCTGATAATTATGAAGAATTAGCTTTGCTCGAAACTTTAGACGTAGGCAAACCAATTAGTGATTCACTCAGCGTGGATTCTCAGAGCGTTGCTCGAGTTATTCAGTGGTACGGCGAAACAATCGATAAGACATATGACGAGATTGCACCAACGCCGCGAAATGGTTTGGCAATGATTACTCGCGAACCACTTGGTGTAATTGGCGCCGTTGTGCCATGGAACTATCCAATGATTATCACTTCATGGAAAGTTGGCCCAGCTCTTGCCATGGGAAATAGCATTGTTGTTAAACCAGCGGAGAATTCATCGCTATCTGCATTGCGTATGGCAGAACTTGCTGTTGAAGCAGGTTTACCTGAAGGTGTATTCAATGTTGTTCCTGGATTAGGCGCAGAAGCAGGCCAAGCGCTTGCACGTCACATGGATGTTGCAAAGTTAGCATTTACTGGAAGTGGACCAACTGGTCGCAAGATGTTGCAGTATGCAGCTGAATCAAATATGAAACAGGTTTCACTCGAACTCGGCGGAAAGAGTCCGCACGTTGTACTCAAAGATTGCGTTGATTTAGATGCAGCAGCGTCGACAATCGCCTGGGGTATTTTCTATAACTCGGGTCAGACTTGTAATGCCGGCTCCCGCATCATCGTAGAACGTGAAGTTAAAGATGAACTATTCTCAAAAATTACTAAGTTCTTAGATGACTTCAAGGTTGGAGATCCTCTGGATCCACGTTCGATGATGGGGCCTCTTGTCTCAAAAATACAACGTGATCGCGTTAATTCATACCTTGATTTAATTGGTCACAATGGTGAAGAAGTTATCTTTGGTGGAGAAAAAACATCTGGAGATGACCTCACTATCAAGCCAACACTTATTGCTAACGTAAAAAATTCTTCACGACTTGCTCAGGAAGAAATCTTTGGACCAGTCCTTGTCGCTATCGAAGCAAAGGATGAAGAAGAAGCAATTACGCTGGCTAACCAGAGTGAGTACGGATTAGCTGCGGCCGTTTGGACAGGAAATGTTGCAAGAGCCCATCGCTTTGCTCGCAGATTGCGTGCCGGCACAGTGTGGGTTAATACATTTGATGCACTGGATGTAATTACGCCATTTGGTGGATTTAAAGGCTCCGGAAGCGGGCGCGATAAGTCCTTGCACGCACTTGATGCATACAGCGCACTAAAGACAACGTGGGTTGATTTAAGTTAATGACCAGTAATGGAGTGCAGGTCTCTGGGCCAGTAATTCCTGGTTCAGAGAAGATTCTGACAGCTCAAGCGTTAGATTTAATCGCACTCTTGCATCGCACATTAAATGCCCCACGTTTAGAACTGCTTGAGGCGCGCACTGCGCGCATGGCCCACATCGCTGTAGGAGAAGATCTAAAGTTTTTAGATGAAACTCGATCCGTTCGAGAAGATCTCTCATGGAGAGTTGCGCCAACACCTGCGCCCTTAATGGACCGGCGTGTAGAAATAACTGGCCCGACGGATAAGAAGATGACAATTAATGCACTTAATTCGGGTGCAAAAGTTTGGCTAGCAGATCAAGAAGATGCAAATACTCCTCTATGGGAAAACGTCATTGGTGGTCAGATTAATTTACGTGCATCAATTACGCGCGAGATAGATTTTACAAATGAGGCGGGTAAAAAATATGCGCTGCGCCCTGATAGTGAATTAGCAGTAATTGTCATGCGACCACGTGGATTGCACTTGCCGGAAAAACACATCACAGTTGATGGCGAAATTACTTCAGGTTCCTTCGTGGATTTTGCCCTTTATATGGCTGCTTCTGCACAACTACAAATCAATCGTGGACAAGGTCCATACTTTTATTTGGCAAAATTAGAATCTCATCTAGAAGTTCGATTATGGAATGAAGCGTTTAATCTGGCGCAAGATTTTCTAGGTATCCCCCGTGGAACAATTCGCGCAACTATTTTGATTGAAACTTTTCCAGCAGCATTTGAAATGGAAGAGTTTTTATACGAACTCAAAGATCACTGTGCTGGCTTAAACGCCGGGCGTTGGGACTTCATCTTTAGCGTGATTAAAAATTATCGAACTCGTGGCAAAGATTTTGTGCTGCCCGATCGTAACTCGGTGTTTATGACGGTGCCATTTATGCGCGCATATACAGAGTTGTTAGTGCGCACGTGTCACAAACGTGGAGCACACGCAATCGGTGGAATGGCTGCATTTATCCCAAGTTCTGATCCTGCAGTAAATGAAACAGCCTTTGCAAAGGTCAGCGCAGATAAAGCGCGAGAGGCTAATGATGGTTTCGATGGTTCGTGGGTTGCTCATCCTGGCATGGTAGAAATCTGTCGCCAGGAATTCACAAATGTTTTGGGTGATCGCCCACATCAAAAAGATAAGTTGCGTGAAGATGTGAAAGTTTCTGCTCACGATTTACTCAATGTAAAAGCCACACCTGGTGGCGTCACTGAAGTAGGACTACGCAATAACATCAGCGTGGCAATTCAGTATTTAGAGAAATGGCTCAAAGGCACCGGTGCTGTTGCAATTTTTAATCTCATGGAAGATGCGGCCACTGCCGAGATTTCACGATCTCAAATCTGGCAGTGGATTTACAACAAAATTACTCTCGATGATGGAACTCTCATAACTCCTGAACTAGTTATGAAATTAGCAGATGAAGAAGTGGCTAAATTAGGGGGTGATTCCTCGGAGTTCAAGGTTGCTCGTGACACCTTTATTTCGGTTGCCGTCAACGATGAATACCTGGATTTTCTCACCCTGCCTGCCTACGAACGCATGCCATAACCCTTTGTTAACCGAGGGTTATCTCTATGTTTCACTATCTGGTTCATTTCACCCTAGTGAAGAACCGGGGGTTGGAACTATTATCCCAACAGTGCATCACAACCCATGAGGAGTCCATTACGTGAAGATGAAGGCTGCAGTACTAGAAGGAATTGGTTCCCAGTTTGAAGTTTGTGAAGTTGATTTAGATAAACCAAAAGCTGGTGAAGTTCTAGTAAAAATTGCAGCAAGTGGTCTGTGTGCAAGTGATTTAAATGCGATTGACGGCAAACGCAAACTCGTCCCATTTCCTGCCGTTATTGGTCACGAAGCAGCCGGTGTTGTTATTGAAGTTGGACCAGGTGTTACGTCTCCTGCAGTTGGCGATCACGTAATTCTTTCTATTGTCCCTAATTGTGGAACATGTGATTATTGCAAGAGTGGTAGACCAAATTATTGTTCTACTGCAGGGGATGCAATGGGTGTTGGCGGAATGTTTGACGGAACTAGCCGGCTTTCACGCAATGGAGAAAAACTTAATCAATTTCTTACAGTTGCATCTTTCGCTGAGTACTCCGTGGTTCCTGTTTCAGGGTGTGTGGTAATTCCTAAAGAAATGCCTTTGGATCGTGCTGCACTCATTAGTTGCGCCGTCCTCACTGGATATGGAGCCGTTGCTAACACAGCAAAAGTAGAGGCTGGAAGTCGTGTATCTGTTTTTGGTTGTGGCGGAGTTGGATTAAACATTATTCAAGGTGCACGCATGAAGGGTGCTAAGCGAATAATTGCCGTCGATGTGACGGAAGAAAAATTGGAACTTGCTAAAAAAGTTGGAGCCACCGATCTTATTAATGCATCAAAAGTTGATCCAGTAGCTGCAATAAAAGAGTTAACCGGCGGAGTTGATTACGCATTTGAGGCGCTGGGTCGCGAAGAAACAATTGCACAAGCTTGGTTAACCGTCGATGTCGGCGGACAGCTCACTTTGGTGGGCCTACTTAAGAACGGCGCGAAGTTGACCATCGAAGCCGGACCCTTCGTCAATGAGCAATCGATAAAAGGATGTTATTTCGGCTCTTCAGACCTGCAGCGAGACGTTCCATTGCTCGTTCAGGCATATTTAAGTGGAGAATTACTTCTAGACGAACTCATCACTAGTCGCATAGGTTTGGACGGGCTCAATGAGTCTTTCCAGAAGCTTCGTTCGGGAGAGGGAGCTAGAAGTGTCTTGGTCTTTGACTAAAGATTCTTCACAATTGAATAGATTTCCGAAGTCCTTCTTGGAACTCGGGAAGCAGCGGGAAATATCTTCATATAAGTGTATGAAGGTAAGCAGTTAACTAAAACCTAACGGGAGGAAATCAGTGAAGTTCTCAAAACTCACTAGATCGGCAGTTGTACTCAGCGTTGCTGCGGTACTCGCTGTTCCGACATTTGCAGTTTCATCTGCAAATGCTGCATCAAAGGCATCAAAGTGGACATCTGTTAAGCAAGCAGGTGGACTCAAGGGTCTTGCAGCAGCATGCAAAAAAGAAGGACAACTCAACATCATCGCGACCCCACGTGATTGGGCAAACTACGGTGAAATTATTGACAACTTCGCAAAGAAGTACAAAGTAAAGATTGATTCAAATATTCCTGACGGTTCATCACAAGATGAAATCGATACAGCTAACAAGCTCAAGGGCACAAAGCGCTCGCCTGACGTGTTCGATGTTGGTACAGCTGTTGGTTACAAGTACATCGATACACACTATGCACCATACAAGGTGACAAATTGGGCACAGATTCCATCATCCCTAAAGGATGCACAAGGTCGCCTTACACCTAACTACACAGGTGTTATGACAGTTGGTTACGACGGCGCTCTTGGCACAGTGACAAAACTTGATGACTTGCTTGATCCAAAGTTCAAGGGCGTTGTTGCTCTAAACGGAGATCCAACCAAGGCTTCTGCTGGTCTCAACGGTCTATTCATGACTTCAATTGCTAATGGTGGATCATTTGATGATATTTCAAAGGGTGTTGACTTCTTTAAGAAGCTCAAGGCTGCTGGAAGCTTCATCAACGTAGATCCAACTCCTGCAACAATCGAATCAGGTCAGACTCGTGTTGTATTTGACTGGACTTACAATGCTAAGTCAGTTATCGACAAGTTCAAGGCTGTTGGAAAAACATGGAAGACATTTACACCTGCTAATGCAGCTGTAGGATCTTTCTATAACGTTGGTGTTTCAGCATGGGCACCACACCCAGCGTGTGGCCGACTATGGATGGAATACGTACTCTCCACAGATGGTGGAAATTCATGGGGTAAGGGTGGCGCAAGCCCAGTTCTATGGCCATGGATGATCAAGAACAAGACAGCTAGCAAGGATGCAATTGCTGTTATTGGTTCAGGAACAGCAGTAGCAAAGGGAGCATCACTTGATCAACAAGCTGCTGCTAACACATACCTAACTGCAAACTGGGCAGCAGCTGTAGGAACTCGCTAAAGATTAATTAGCGAAAAATACAGCTATATAAATGACTAATAGTCAGATCGCGAGAGCCGGTTCCCAAACGGGAGCCGGCTCTCGGTTCTGGCGCAATCAAAGAGATTATTTGGGAGTGCTCCCATTCTTATTATTAGCTGGACTATTTTTATTATGGCCAACATTTAATGTTGTCTACGGTGCATTTTTTAGTGAAGAAGGAAATTTCTCACTGGACTATGTTTTAAATACGATTAAAGATGATGCATTTAAAATTCCATTTATCCACTCACTGCAAATCTCTGTATGGAGTTCATTAGTCGGTGGCCTCATTGGTGCACTCTTTGCTTGGGCAATCTCTACGGGCAGGCCTGACGGAGTAGCACGTAGATTTGTTCTTGCCGCCGGTGGCGTACTCGCTCAATTTGGTGGCGTTATGCTCGCCTTCGCCTTCTTTGCAACATTTGGCTTCAACGGATTTGTTACCTCTCTAGCGCTTAAATATTCAGAAACAAACTTCTTGGCATCACCAAATTGGCTATACGAGCTCTTTGGTCTTGGTGTTGTCTATACATTTTTTCAAATCCCCTTGATGTTTATCGTCTTCCTACCTGCTGTTGAAAATTTGAAACCTCAATGGCGCGAGGCTTCCGAAGGTTTAGGTGGCTCTTCAAAAGATTACTGGTTCAGAATCGGATTCCCAGTTCTCTTTCCTTCATTCCTCGGTGGACTTTTATTACTTTTCGTTAATGCGTTTTCTGCTTATGCAACAGCTGCGGCATTGATTAGCCAAGGAACAATCATCGCTCCCTTGAGTATCGGAAATGCATTATCGAGTGAAACTGGTGGGGCTAGCGCACCTCTAGCAAAAACTCTCTCGTTGTACATGGTGGTAGTAGTTGTGCTTGTTATGGCTCTTTATACGCTCTTGCGCAAACGCGTAAGCAAGTGGGAGCAATAAATGAAACTTGGGATCCCATCTAGAATTTTTAGAGTATTCATAATTTTTATAACTACTCTTTATTTGGCCGGACCTTTATACGGAATGATTGATTTCAGCACGAAGCCACTTGGCAATGAAGGTGGGCGCTCGTTGCGAGCATGGAAAGCAATTGGAGAACAAGAAGATCTCAAGTCTTCTATTTCAGTTACCTTTGCCATCGCAATAATTGTCATGGCTTTACTCTTTCTTTTAGTGGTTCCAACTGTTATTTGGGTTCATCTTCGATTGCCAAAGTTACGCAGACCACTTGAATTGATTTGTTTACTTCCATTGGCGATACCTGGAATTGTTATCGTGGTGGGTATTGCACCTCTTTATCGTTGGATTTCAATTAACATAACCGAATCGCCAATTTCACTAGCCGGCGTATACGCCATGTTAATTTTGCCATTCACATATCGTTCTCTTTCAGCCTCACTCGCCCTTGTCGATATTTCAACACTTGCAGAAGCAGCTCGAACCCTGGGTGCCTCAACAATGCGTACAATTTTCGGAATTGTTATGCCAACTATTCGTTCTGGCATTATGTCCGGTGTTGTTATCTCGCTCGCACTTGTGTTGGGTGAATTCACGATTTCATCTCTCTTAAGTTATGACACATTACAAGTGGTTATTTACTTGCTCGGCCGTGAAGATGGAAAGATTGCAGTGGCCGTCTCCTTAACCGCTCTTATCTTCGTCTTCGGAATTCTTTTCGCTATTCCAACTACTAAGCGTCAAAGAGCAATCCTTGATGCAGATATCGCCTGATCGGAAAGGATGTCGGCCATGAGTAAATCCGCCTACGTACAGTTAGTTAATCTCTCCAAGCACTTTGGAAAGGTTCGCGCACTCGATGGCTTAAACCTCGACATTGCACAGGGCGAACTCGTTGCTCTCCTTGGTCCATCTGGTTGCGGGAAAACAACAGCACTACGTGCACTTGCAGGGTTGCAAGATTTAGATTCTGGAAGTATTCACGTTGACTCAAAAGACATTACCTTTGTTGCACCAAACAAACGCAACATGGGCATGGTTTTCCAGGCCTATAGCCTCTTCCCACACATGAATGCTCGTGAAAATGTTGAGTACGGATTAAGGATGAAAGCCCATCGCGTGCCGAGTTCTGATCGCAAAAAGCGCGCTGCCGATCTCTTAGAACTCGTTGGTCTATCCACTCACGCAAATCACTTTCCACATCAGATGTCTGGCGGACAACAGCAACGTGTTGCGCTTGCTCGTGCTCTAGCTATTGAGCCACAAGTGTTATTACTTGATGAACCATTATCTGCACTCGATGCAAAGGTGCGAACACAACTACGTGAAGAGATTCGCCGCATCCAACTAGAAGTTGGTACAACAACTCTTTTTGTAACTCATGATCAAGAAGAAGCTCTTGGAATTGCCGATCGTGTCGGTGTAATGCGTCAAGGTATTCTCGAACAAATAGCCGCACCTACAGAGCTTTATGAACGCCCTCTTACATCATTTGTTGCAGAATTCGTTGGCCTTACAAATCCATTGCCTGCCAAGGTTGCTAGTGGCAGCGCAGAAGTACTAGGTGTGCAAGTCCCTACAGTTGCAGGATCAATTACAAGTGGCTCTGGTCTTGCGTTGATTCGTCCTGAATGGTTTAAAGTTGAAGCCAGCACATCAGGTAATGCAAAGATTTTCGCTGTTAGCTTCCTCGGTTCTACATGCCGACTCACAATTGATTTGGCAGATGGAACTCGTATTCGGGCGCAAGTTCCAAGTGCAGATGCATCTAATTTAGGTATTGGCGCGAATGCACAAGTTACCTTGAAATCGCTGCCTGTATTCGTTAAGGGCGTCTAATGCCTTTTGGCACAATCAAAAGCATTGAAACGTATACAGATCAAAATGTTTGTTTTGTAAAAATTACATCATCCGATGGGCACATAGGGTGGGGGCAGACATCGACCTATAACGCTGATATCACTGCACAGATATTGCACCGCCAAGTTGCACCGTGGGTACTTGGGCAAGATGCATCAGATATTGGTGCACTTATCTTGCGTGTGGAAGATAAAGAGCACAAGTTTCCGGGCAGTTATCGTTGTCGCGCTCTTGCAGGTTTAGATACTGCGCTATGGGATATGCGTGGAAAAGTTGAAGGAAAGCCCGTAGTTGAATTACTCGGCGGAAAAGTCCAACAACTGCGCGCATATGCATCTTCTATGAAGCGGGATATTTCACCGCAAGATGAAGCGGCACGTTTTGTTAAGTTACGTGATGAATTTGGCTTTGACGCATTTAAATGGCGCGTGGGTGCCGAATGCGGCCATGACATAGATGAGTGGCCGGGTCGTACCGAAGAAGTTGTCCCTGTTGTTTCTCGTGCACTCGGCGATGGGATTGCAAAATTAGTTGATGGCAATAGTGGTTTCTCACCGAGGCGCGCAATAGAAGTTGGTGCGCTGCTTGAAGCCGAAGGTATTAGCCACTTTGAGGAACCCTGCAAATATTGGGAGCTAGAGGAAACAAAAGAAGTAACCGACGCACTATCTATTGATGTCACCGGCGGCGAACAAGATTGGGATCTAGCAACGTGGAAGCGGATGATTGATATGCGTGCAGTCGACATCGTGCAACCAGATGTCATGTATCTCGGCGGGATCTGGCGAACTTTAAAAGTGACAGACATGGCTGCAAAGGCTGGACTACCAAGTACTCCGCACAGTGCGAATCTTTCTTTAGTAACTATTTGCACGATGCACTTATTAGGTGCAATTGAGAAGCCTGGAAAATATCTTGAATTCTCCATCGAAGGCTTGGATTACTATCCATGGCAAGACAAACTATTTCTTGGTGATCCATTTAAAATTCAGGATGGTAAAGCAAGTATTCCCGCTGGACCTGGTTGGGGTGTAGAGATTAATCCCGATTGGTTATCACGTGCGACTAAACAAGTTTCGAGCATTTAAGCGCAACACAGTATTTCTCGCGTGCGGCGCACCTAGTGCCCAATCTGCTGAAACTTTGGCTCCGAGTGATTCACGTTTCTGCCACACATTGGCACTGAGTAATCGTGAAAGCGCAGCCATCTCAAGTGTGGTTTGTGCCGAACCATATGTTGCAGCAGCTGCATGATCAATAACAGTTAATGCAATAAAGACTTCTCCGGAATCGCTTTGAACTATTTCGATTGTTCGGCTCTGTTGTGGCCAATCAGCATGCGATGCAGTTTCGATCTGCCAAAAACCGTGCTCTTCAATGTCAGGTCCAACCCACTCGACATGGTGTCGATGGACGTGGCCGGCAAGCCAAGCAATCACTTGGGGGTACGCAAGGAGCATCTCTGTAATTTCTTCAATGCATACTCTTCGCCCTGTTGGCGCATAATCATTAAACATATTGTTTAGTGGATGGTGAGATCCCAAAACAACTAATCGATCACTGTTTTTTATTTCATTTTCTAACCATTCAAATTGTGCAACATCTAAAGATCCCTGCCAGCCACCGTATTCATTAACGCTATCAATGACAATCAACTTGATTTTGCCGACATTAGTTGAGTAGTACATGTGCTTTTTCTGTACATGCTCTTGCGTAAATCCGTGGCCTCTAGGTAAGCCAGGTGAATCTAAATGCTTTGTTGCGTATTCGCCGCGTTCAACGGCTCGTCGCTTTAAATCAGCAGTAACAAATTCAAATGGTGCATCTTCGGCGCGTGGAAGTGATGCGGGACCAACTTCATTAAACGCTTCGAGTGTTTCTTGCAACGTTAAATAAGATGGCAATCCCACATATCTTTTGTTTCCAACGATTGACGCTTGGCTATTTTCATCGGGCGTCACAGTTCCTTGCAAAAGAGCGTCATGATTTCCGTGCACCGCATACCAAGGAAATTTCAAACCAGTTGATTGAATTGGTTTTCTACACGAATCAAGCAATCCGGGCACAACTGGGAATCCATATTTTGCTCGTGCATCATCGTCTTCCTGTCCCGCAGGAGTTCCGTGAGGGTGCCAATACTTAACGTCGTAATGTTCTGCACCATCATCCATCACGCCTTCATATTTAGTTAAGTCACCAGAATCCGGAGTGATTGGTACTCCATCAAGTAGCGATACATACCAATTCACTTCGTTTTCTTGTGCATTATCTGTCGTATCGCCAGTAATGATGGCGGCATCAATTGGATGACCCGACAGCGGGCCAGTTGTAACTTTGTTAAGCGCCTGAACCATTGATTCGACAACGTGGGGTGACAACATTGCTTGTGGTCGATAGCAACCAATTGTTCCAACCGCTTCACGAATGGGACTATCAGGATCGGCCCAGCGATCGAGAAATTCAGGACGCAAGGGTGATTGTGCATCACAAACATGTAAATCAGACAAGTGATGCATCACAAGTAGAGGTATTGATTGTTGTGGAAATTCTGCACCAACGTGTTGTTGCTCACTTACTTGCTCGAGGTCTGACCAACCTTTTTCATTGGGAGATTTTCGAATGAACGCCATTGCCGAATCCTAATACAATTGCCGAATGAATAAGAGAGCAGATACTTCCGTTTCGTTACATCCACTTATTGCAGAACGTTGGAGTCCTCGTGCATTTGATGAGAGTGCCACGATTTCTGCCGAAGATTTAAGTGCAATTTTTGAAGCTGCACGTTGGGCACCAAGTGCATTTAACGCGCAACCATGGAAGTTTATTGTTGGGATCCGAGGTGATGAAAAGTTTACCCAAATTTCATCTCTTCTTATTGATTTTAACCAGCAATGGGCACCAAAGTCCTCCGCATTAATTCTTGTAAATGCACTTACTCTTCGCGATGATGGCAAGCCAAATCCAACTGCACTCTATGACACAGGGCTTGCTGTTTCACTTCTTACTATTGAGGCCAATCATCGTGGCTTTGATATTCACCAAATGAGTGGTTTTGATAGTGCAGCAGCAAAGTCCTCATTCGCACTATCTGCCGGAGTAGAACCTGTGGCTTGTGTGGCAGTGGGCAAAAAAACATCACCAGATGCACTATCGGATGAGATCAAGGCTCGTGAGATTGCTCCGCGTTCTCGTAAAGCACTCGATGAAATAGTCAACATCACTTGGTAGCCTTGCGTTCATGAGCGAATATCAAGTAATGCGTTGGCGAGAAATCCCTTCAATGGTTATGGCACGAGATGGCGCAGACACGATCAAAGTTATGTTACCTGCGCGCTTTCAAGAAGCAATTGATGAAGCTGCGATGCGCATGGGTGAAATAGATGCAGATGCATACACCGCGGGATGGAACAGAGATCCCTGGACTGCATCAGATGAAGTGCCTGCCGAGCTTGCTGCGCGAATCACTGCGCAACTAGAAGAAGAATTTTCGGAGAGCAAATTACAGGCGATTCTGGATGCAATAAAACCAACCACTTAATAGGAGCAATAATGTCTGCCATTTATGAAGCACTCGAGCAATCTGTTCTCGCATCCGATGGTGCGATGGGAACAATGCTGCAAGAACGCGGATTAACCGATGGTGGCGCTCCGGAATTATGGAACGTTGAAAAACCAGAAGAAATCGAAGCTGTGCTAGAAGCCTATGCAGCAGCTGGTGCGAAATTCATTACGACAAATACTTTCGGTGCAACATATGGGCGACTTGAATTACATGGCCTTGCTGATCGAGTGATCGAACTCAATCAAGCAGGTGCGACTATCGCTCGCAAGGTTGCCGATCGTCATCCTGGTTGTTTTGTTATGGGCGATGTCGGGCCATCTGGGGATCTCATGGATCCCATGGGAACTCTTACTCCAGAGAGTGCCAAGGCGCTATTTGCCGAACAAATTAAAGGATTAGTTGCAGGTGGCGTTGATGCAATTCTCATTGAAACGATGAGTGACTTAGCCGAAGTTGAAGCAGCAGTTGAAGCAGCAAAAGAATTTGCACCTGGATTGCCAATTATTGCCACGATGTCATTTGATACAAACTTGCGCACAATGATGGGTGTAAAACCTGCGATGGCAGTTACGCAACTTTCATCTGTTGGAGTGCGAATAATTGGGGCGAATTGTGGTCGTGGCACTGATGAAATGCATCAGATAGCACAAGAGATGGTTGATGCGCGCCCAGAAGGTGTATTCATAATTACACAATCAAATTCAGGTCTACCAAAGCTTGTTGGAGATACATTTATTTATGAAGGCACCCCCGATGAAATGGCGATTTATGCCGCAGAAATGAAAGCGATGGGTGTGAACATTGTTGGTTCGTGCTGTGGTTCAACGCCTGCACATACACAAGCTATTGCTGCTGCAATTTCTTAATTCTGTGTTGCGGCAATCTTTTGAGCCCACTCCTTAAATTCTGTAGATAAGAACGCAACCTCTTTAATCTCATTAATCTTTGAACGTTCGCCACTTTTTGCGGCAAATAAATCACTGATACTCACGTTGTGATCTGGCTTCTGGATAACCTCAATCAAATCTCCTGCTTGCGCACTTCCTTCTTCAATGATTCGCAAGTAAGTACCTGGGCGCCCAGCTTGTGTAAAATCTTTAATAAGAGTTGCGCGTTTCCAAAATCCAGCAAAAACTCGACAAGGAATACGTGGTTGCGACACTTCTAGAATTACAGAACCAATTTTCCATCGCTCACCAATTAACGCAGCATTAACATCAATACCTTCAGTGGTGAGGTTCTCACCGAATCGACCAGCTGGAATCACTTCATTAATTTCTTTTTCCCACCACATCGCATCTTCGCGCGCGTAGGCATAAACAGCTTGGTCATATCCCCCGTGAACATTGGTATCAATTACGCGATCACCAGCAACTCCATTGTTTTTGAATTCAATTGGCCCAACAACACTGCGCTTATCTATTCCGGTGCGTCCTTCACTGCCGGTCCATTCACCTTGGTGAACAACTGAAGTGATGTTAATTGACAGGACGCGCGCGTTCATGAACCAAGTTTATTCAATTCATCGCCAGTCACGCGGAAAACTGTCCATTCATTCATAGCAACTGCGCCTTGAGATTTATAAAATTCTATAGAAGGTGTATTCCAATCCAACACCCACCATTGAAAGCGTCCATATCCGCGATCTACGCATATTTTTGCCAAATGCTTCAGCAACGCGAGTCCATGTCCGCGACCACGATATTCGGGTTCGATATAAAGGTCTTCCAAATAAATTCCGTGTGTACCTTGCCAGGTTGAGTAATTCAAGAACCACACAGCCATTCCGATAACGTGTTCATCAACTTCTACAACGTGGGCGAATGCATGCGGATTCGGATTAAAAAGTGCCTTAGTCAAGAGTTCTTCAGTTGCAACAACTTCATTTGGTGCTTTCTCATAAATCGCTAAATCTTTGATTAGACGCAAAATATCTGCAACGTCACGTGGTTGCGCCTCGCGAATACTCATAACTACCTCTGCAAGAACTTTCGAATCGCAAACCATAATCTCTTCGGCCACTTCGTGGCTAAGGTTACGGGAGAAACACTCATAACTTTGACTTGATCCGGCTCATCGGGCGTGTTTACATCACTTAATGCTGGTGAACTTTCATCTAGCGAGTCCGCAATTCTCTCCATATTTGATACAAGTGCGATGCTTCGCACAAACTCCTCTTGATCAATCCGATCATTTTCTGCAATTAAGTCTTCTGCCAAAATTGCCGCTGCTAATCGCAAATCTTCTGCGATATTAAGTGCTCTCTGCCCAGCACTTTGTGTCTCAATCGCTTCAACTTTTGCCGAAATAGCATAGCTCGTTGCAGAGAGCGCATTGCCAATCTGTCGATTAGCAAATTGAGTTACACCACCGGCGACCGCAGAATCAAAGAGCGTGCGTGCGATGGTTCGCACTTGAACAACTGTGTGCTCCATAGCAATGCCACGTAAATAAAGTGCATCTGCCTCATCTGCTTCCGCAAGAGGTGACCATCGTGCATATTTTTTTGCTTCCAAGGCTTGCGAGCGAACGGTTGGAATGTCTTCAATCAAAATACGTGCACGCATCAACCATTTGCCCGCGACTTCCTGTGAGTAACCACTCGCAACACCTTCGGCCATAGTTCCGAGCAATTCAGCAGTTTTTTTGCCCAGGCTTGAGATTTGATTAATTGTTCGGCCCGCAGGTGTGCTTGCATGAGAAAAATATGAGAAGACAATGGCAACTGCTGCTCCAATAAATGTTGAATACAAACGTGTCTCCGCAGTGCTGCTGTTTATCCCAGGACCAATAACAATCAATGCTGTAACTGGAACATTTATCGATGCGACTTCTCCCAGGTGCAATGCTCGCGCCACAACTGAACAGAGCAAGACCGTTGATACAACCGCAATGAATCCAAAGTTAAAGTAATAAACACTCAGTAAGGCCACACCTGCACCAATGGCTGTACCTAATATTTGTCCTAAGCCTTCGCGCACGGATTTATACAAAGAAATTCTTACACTCAAACTACACACAATAGCTGCGACTAATCCACCACCATTGAATGCTTGCTCTCCAATAAACCATGCCGATCCTGCCGCAAGACTGCCAACAAGAATTTGCCTGACCCAAGTTATGCGATTAGTAAAGAGCGCAATGATTCGAGAGAGAAAGCGCTTCATGGCACAAGTCTATTGCGCCAGAATTTGTTACGAGAGAAGCTCAGATAAGAGTTGCTCAACTCGTTTCTTTATGTCATCTCGAATGACGCGCACAGATTCAATACCTTGGCCTGCGGGGTCATCTAAAACCCAATCTTCATAACGCTTGCCTGGATAGAACGGGCAAGCATCTCCGCATCCCATTGTGATCACTGCATCAGATTCTTGCACTGCTTGAGGAGTTAGCACTTTGGGGGTGTTCTTGGATATATCAATACCAACTTCTTGCATTGCTTCTACAGCAATTGGATTTATTGAATCTTTTGGCGCAGAACCGGCGGATAAAACTTCAACGCGGCCCGCACCTAATTCATTCATAAAGCCTGCCGCCATTTGTGAGCGACCAGCATTGTGGACACAGACAAACAAAACCGTTGGTTTATGCGAGGACATTTTCTTCCTTTTTTTCTGTTGTTAATAATGCGGTGATAAGAACACCAAGTACAGCGCCTATACATTGGGCCACAATGAACATTGGCACCGACTTCAAAGAGATGCCAGCAAAGGACTCGCTCAGTGTTCTAGCAAGTGTGATGGCAGGGTTTGCAAAAGAGGTAGAAGAAGTGAATATGTAAGCTGCACCAATCCATGCTGGAATAATCACGGCAGTCATCGAGCCACGATTTTGATGGCGAAGAAGCAAAATACACATCAGCAATCCTGCTGTCGCTACAACTTCTGCAAGAAAACGATAACTTCCGGTTCGCTCAAACGTAGATTGCTCTATCGCTGGCTTATTAAACATTAGGTTAGCGAGCACCACGCCAGATGAGGTTCCGAGCAACTGCGCAAGAATATAAAATCCCACTTCCTTCACTGAAATTCGTTTGTAAAACCATTCGACCAAAGATACGAGTGGATTAAAGTGGGCGCCACTAATGCGAGCAAAAAGAGTAATAATTATGAATAACATAAATACGGTCGTGATTGTATTTACAAAGAGCTGAATCGCAATATCTTGAGTCAAACTCGTAACCATTATGCCTGAGCCAACTACGCTTGCCCCCAAAAGAAGTGAACCTAGATACTCAGCCGAGAACTTCTTAATCATAAATTTATCCTTCGGATACGGTTTTGAGTCGCACCAATGTTTTGGCAACTGCTTTCTGTGTCCAAGGGTAGGCCTTGCGAAGTGATAACCATGCTTTCGAGACAAGTGGCGCGTGCGAGGCGTCAAAAGTTTCAGTTACTTGCGTTAGGTGTGGTCCAATGCTTTCCAATTCATAACGCCAAATCCATCTTCCAACATGGCGCCAGGCAATCAATGTATTTTCTTTATATTCAACGACGGTATTGTGGATTCGATAATCCACACCGAGGTGCATCTTCATGCCAAATTTTGATCCCAAAATCAACTTATCTGGACCACTAAAGTTTTCTTGAATTGTTTGGGATCCGTCGATTTCCTTATGTCGATGTGGGTTTGAGAGTAAGGCAAAAATCTTTTCTGCAGGAGCGTTAATCACGATGCGAGCAGATTTAATCTGCTCGTTTCCTGTGTCAAGAATTTCTGAACGTATTTTTTCGCTCATCTATTTTCTTAAAAAAGCGGAGAGATAGGCAAAACTGAACAGGAATCCGATTGCGGCGTAAGCAATCGTGAACCATCCAAATTCGGCGGGGATCAATAATGTGATGGCACCCAAACTCGACGCAGAAACAACCATCACACGGGCAGAAAATACGACACTCGTCTCACTCCCAAAGCGAGCCACCGAAAGCATATTTCCAGTTAATGCGATTAAAGTTATTGCAATCATTCTCATTGACCATTGCAATGAGTCAGTGGTTTCTAGATTAAGTAGTTCTAAGAATTTTTTCGGATCTGCAAGTAAAAATATTGCACTAACTCCGAATACTGTCGAGCCGAGCATTAAAATCGTGCGTAGTCGCTTGATAGCCAGCGCTGAAGTATAGGACATATACAAATCCTAAGCCTAGGTAAAACAAGAAGCCAGTGTTTTATGAGAATGTTGTGGGCGATTATGGTTGCAGTACGCCTGTACCCAGCAAGACAAGCACGGTGCTACCAAGAATTACCCGGTAGATAATAAATGGTGCGAAGCTTTTGGTGGTAACAAACTTGAGCAACCATGCAATAACTGCGTAACCAATAACAAAAGCAATCACGGTTGCAACAAGTGTCTGAGTCAGTGAATACACCGCAGATTGATCGCCAGAGAGTGCGTCTTTCAATTGGTACAAACCACTTCCAAATACAGCCGGTAGCGCTAATAAAAATGAGTAGCGAAGTGCTGCTTCACGTGAATAGCCAAGGAATCGTCCCATTGCGATAGTTGCACCTGACCGCGAAACACCGGGAACGAGAGCTAGTGATTGAGCCAGTCCATACAAAATTCCATGTTTTACATTTAGTTTCGAAAGTTCTCTTGTTTTCTTGCCGAATCGATCGGCTGCGCCCAATACCAGGCCAAATACAACCATCATGGTTGCAATGATCCACAGAGAACGTAATTCATTGGTGATTAAATCTTGAGCTAAGTAACCAATAATCACAATAGGAACAGATCCAACGATTATCAGCCATCCCATTTTTGAATCTTGATTTCGCGCACTCTTGTTGGAAAGGCTTGCAAGCCACGAAGAGATAATTCGAGCAATATCTTTTCTAAAATAAATAAGAACTGCTAGCTCGGTTCCTATTTGTGTGATTGCTGTAAACATTGCACCGGGATCAATTGCATTGGGAAAAATTTCTCCGGCAAGGCGCAAGTGTGCACTGGATGAAATAGGAATGAATTCTGTGAGACCTTGAATGACGCCGAGAATTATTGCTTCAAACACTTTATCCGCCTCATCTGTAATTAAGTCTAAATAATAGCGTCGACTCTAGTTTCTAAAGGTAATTCTCTTTCCATGCATCACAACTTTTAGCCGAGCGATTGCGCTTTTACCCATTCCATGAAGATTCGTGAGATCTTCAAGTGAAATCTTGCGAAGATCAGAGACTTTGTAGAGTTTGGCATCAACCAGCGCTTTACGAGCAGGGGCTGCTAACCCAATTGCACGCCACTCTTCATCTTTTTCTTCGTAGTTGCTCATATCAATTTCACTGCGAATTTCTTGGCACATAGAAATCCTAGCTTTGATTAACTTTTTCAACTCACTCTTGGCTAAAGGCTTGCCAAGCGGAACATGTAATGCGCCTTTTGTGGTGGTGTATTTTGCTTCAATTTCAGGAAATTTGGAGATGACGGATCCACTGTAGGGGTAGTACCCAACATGGTTTTTATTCGCAAGAAGACCAGCCACTTCATTGCCTTCATGTACAAATGTAGGCATCGAATACTTAATGATTTCTGTAGCGCCTGGAATAATCTCAAGGATTCGATTACGCATTTCCATGAGAGTTTCCTTATGGATTCCCGATTGCGACGAGTAATAATTGGCTACTTCTTCAGGAATCTTGGCCATGCTTAATTATAAAAGTAAGATTGCTCCATGTCCGCAATCCTGGTAAAAAAAGAGTTGCAAGCTCTAGCCAATCGTGGAAAGGCACACGATTTGCAGAAATTTTTTCAGACTGCTCCCGGTCAATATGGTGAAGGGGACATATTTCTCGGTCTAGCCGTGCCACAAGTCCGTGAGATCGCTAAAAAATATAAAGATCTTTCACTTCAGCAAGTAGAAATTCTTACTCGATCTGAATTTCACGAAGTTCGATTATGTGGATTAGTCATTCTGACGATTCAGTACAAGGGCACAAAAGAACGTAAAGAGAAAAAGAAAATCTTTGATTTATATATGAAAGCTCTTTATGCAGGTGGTATAAACAATTGGGACCTCGTAGACGTAACTGCTCCAATTATTGGCGCATATTTAATTGATGCAAAAGATCCCTTCAGATTGCTTTTTAAACTTGCTAAGAGTAAATCTCTTTGGCAGCGAAGAGCTTCAATCGTCTTCACATTCGCATTTATACGTGCCGGTGAGATTGAACCGACTTTTGAAATGGCAGAAAAGTTACTTGACGATGAACATGATTTAATTCATAAAGCCGTTGGTTGGGCCTTGCGTGAAGCAGGTAAACTCAATGGAATCGCTCTTCGGGATTTTCTTTTAGAACACTCACATGAGATGCCTCGGACCATGTTGCGTTATTCAATTGAAAAATTCCCAGAAAAAGAGCGCAAGAAATGGTTGTTGGATAGTAAATACGCATAATTTCTTATTTGGGGATGTAAAATTTCTGCATGACATTTACTGGACTCAATCTTCTAGGTGTACTTGCCGCATTCCTTGTTTCATTCATCAGTGGGGCCATCTGGTTTGGTCCAAAGACTTTCTACCCGTTATGGATGAAAGCAAAAGGCAACTCGTCTGGTCAGCTCACATCATCTCAGAACAAACCAGTTGTTCTATTTGGCGGAACTATTTTTGGAGTTGTTATTCAAACTCTCACGGTTGCTTTGATTGTCACATCTCTTGGTCACAACAATGCAAACTTTGGCGTTTCAGATGGCGCACTCGTTGGTTTTGCGCTGGGAGTAGGGATAGCAATGTTCGCTTCTCTTTCACACAGGCTATTTGGTGGCGAGAACTTCAAAGTATGGATTATTGAGACAGCCAACGACGCTATCAACTTAACGATTGCAGGCGCAATAATCGCGTACTTCAATTAAGAATAGTAGGTATGCTTTAATTCTCTAGAGATAGCAACTACAGCCCCTCACAAAAAGTTCAAGCTAGGAGAAAAATGTCTACGAAGAAATCAATAGGTATCATTTCAATTATTACTCTTGTTTTATTTGCTTCGTTAACAGGTTGCTCGAAAAAAACTAGCGGTCTTAATGAAACTCCTGATGTTGTTGAAACGCCGATTCCTGAATTGGCTTTAGATTTTGGCTCACCTTTAGATATAGGTAATGGAGTTAAGGTAACTGTTTCTACCCCTGAATCATTTAAACCTGGTCCCTACGCATCAAATTTCGTAAAGGGTCAAGTTGCTAATCGCTTTACGGTTCAAATTTCAAATGGTGGCACAAGTGATTTCGATGTTACTCAATTTGCAATTACGAGTGCCTCATCTGAAGGAAGTTGCATCGATGTTCTAGACGGAGATAACGGCATCGCAGGCGCTCCTACGGATCCACTTGCTGTAGGCGCAGATGTGACATTCAATTATGCAATCGCGTGTAACGCTAAAGTTGGAGATTCTTTAAATATTTCGCTTTCCAGCTCTGAAGTTGTCCTTGCCCTTAGTGGAACGTTGAAGTAAAGAAAAATATTTACGGAGTATTTGTACCTTCTGGATAATGGCAAGCAAGTGTGTGGTTTGGTGAAATCTGAATTGGCACAGGTGCTTCGCTAATACAACGATCCTGTACTTTCCAGCACCGGGTGCTGAAGACGCAACCAGTTGGTGGATTGGCAGGACTTGGTAAGTCGCCAGTTAAAACAATTCTCTCTCGCTGGCGCTCAATAATTGGATCCGGAATTGGTACGGCTGAGAGCAGAGCTTTTGTATAAGGGTGGCGAGGATTAGCAAAGAGTTCGGACGTTGTTGCGATTTCCATAACTTTTCCAAGATACATAACCACAACGCGATCTGAAATGTGTTGAACAACAGATAAATCGTGAGCGACGAAAAGATAGGAAAGACCGAGTTCTTTTTGCAGATCATCTAAAAGATTAACTACCTGAGCTTGAATCGAAACATCCAAGGCTGATACAGGTTCGTCAGCAACAATTAAATGTGGCTTCAGGGCAAGTGCGCGTGCAATTCCAATGCGTTGACGTTGACCACCTGAGAATTCGTGGGGAAATCGGTTGATGTGCTCAGGGTTCAGCCCAACCATTTCAAGAAGTTCTTGAATCGCTTTAACTCGACCACCGGCTGGTTCTATTTTGTGAATGACGTATGCGGCTTCAATAATTGTTCCAACAGTGTGGCGAGGATTTAACGATGCATAAGGATCCTGAAAAATCATCTGCATTTTAGAACGCCGAATCTTCATATCTCGTCTACTTAATGTGGAGATATCTTCGCCTTCGAAAATTATGTTGCCGGCTGTTGGGTCATAAATTTTCATTACAGTGCGGCCGACAGTGGTTTTACCGCAGCCAGATTCTCCAACGAGTCCGACAGTTTCTCCACGGCCCACAGTAAAGTCGACGCCATCAACAGCTTTTATCAGTGTCTTACCGCGACCAAATGCGCCGCCAACTTTGAAATGCTTTTGCAAGCCGCGAAGTTCAAGAATATTTTCTGCACTCATTAAGCCGTCACATTTCTTCCTGTGAGAGTGTGAATTTGCTCAGTACTGAGAAAACATCGAGCAAAGTGATCTTTTGCTTTCTCAGTCAATTCTGGATCTGCTGTAGTGCAAAGACTGCCAGCAACGTCAGATACGAATTGGCAACGTGGGGCAAATGAACAACCCTTTGGTAATCCGATTAATGATGGCGGTTGTCCAGAAATAGCTTTTAAACGATGACTGCCAAATTTATCCACGCGTGGGATTGATTCAAGCAAAGCGGTTGTATAGGGATGTTGAGAGCGATAGAAAATTTCATCAATTGCTGATGATTCAACGATTTTTCCGCCGTACATCACGCAGACATTGTCTGCAACTTCTGCAACAACTCCAAGGTCATGAGTAATTAAAATAACAGCCATGTTAAATTCTTTTTGTATTTCTTGAATTAATTTAAGAATTTGAGACTGCACTGTTACATCTAGAGCAGTTGTTGGTTCATCAGCAATAAGCAGCTTTGGATTGTTAACTAACGCCATTGCAATCATTACCCGCTGGCGCATACCGCCGGAGAATTGATGTGGGAAATCTTTTACACGATCTGCAGCGCTAGGAATCCCCACGAGGTCCAACATTTCAGTCGCTCGCTTGATGCCATCGCGTTTTGATCCATCGTTATATAGAGACCATGCTTCAGCAATTTGATTACCAACAGAAAAATATGGATGAAGTGCTGACATCGGGTCCTGGAAAATCATCGACATTACTTTTCCACGCAGCCGGCGGACCGTTTCAGCAGGAGCAGAAATAACATCGATTGGACCTTCGTCAAGATTAAGAAAAGCACTCCCAGAAATCTGGGTGTTTGCTCGATTGTGCAGACCCATAATTGCTAAGTTTGAAACTGATTTACCAGAACCGGATTCACCGACGATCGCTAGAGTTTTTCCGAGGTCAACTGAGTACGAAACGTCGTTAGATGCTTTTACAAGACCGTCTTCGGTTGGAAAAGAAACAGATAAATTTTTAACTTCTAGGAATTTTGTCATTCGGTGCGCACCCGTGGATCTAAATACGCATAGGCGACATCGACTATAAGGTTCATGATGACAACGAAGGCTGAGCCAACCAAAGTTGTAGCAACGATAATAGGCAGGTCATATGTCTGAAGTACGGCCGTGAGGCTTAGTTTTCCAAGTCCGGACAGGCCGAAGATTCCTTCGGTAATAATTGCTCCACCCAAAAGTCCTGCAAAGTCTAGACCGGCGATTGTAACAATTGGTGCAAGTGCTGCACGCAAAGTGTGCTTACGTAGAATTACTTTTTCGCTCAACCCTTTAGCGCGCGCAGTGCGAATGTAATCTTCGCTGCTAATCTCTAAAACGTTAGAGCGAGTGAATCTTGTATATGTCGCTGCGTATGCAAGTGCCAAGGTTGCACAAGGGAAAAAGAAAGTTCGTAACCATCCAATTGGGTCTGTGATTGGATTTTTCCAATCGCCGAGTTCGAGTGGATTAACTATATGAAACTTAAGAACGATAAAGAGAACAACTAAAATTCCTGTGATAAAAGTTGGAAGTGATGTTCCGACGAGAACAAATACATTGCTGGCTCTATCTGCAAATTTTCCTTTTTTGCGCGCTGCAAGTACGCCCAGTGAAACTCCGACAGAGAGCCACATTACAAAAGCTCCAATTGTTAGGCTAAGTGTTGTGGGGAATACGTCGGCAATAACTGTTGAAACACATTCGTGGCGATTAAATGAATAACCGAATGAGGGCGCTCCGCAATAGATGTCTTTTACTCCACCTTCGCCATATGAACGACCTTGAATGAGTCCCTGTAAGAAGCGCCACCACTGTTCTAAGACTGAGACATCAAGCCCCAAGCGATGTCGATTGGCTTCGACCAAAGCGGGTGTGCATTGTTTTGAGCAGATTAGGCGCGCAGGGTCGACGGGAATTAGATCAAAAATATAAAAAATCGCGAAGCTAACTATGAGCAGAAGTATCACCGTATAAAGAAGACGCCTGGCTACATACTTCAGCATTGTGTACTTAGCTCCTTCTGGATTTCAACGGCAGAGACAGAAACGTTTAATGAGGAAAAGTTAGGTTGCTGGATAACCCACGTGGATTATCCAGCAACCTCTCTAACTTTTTATTTCTTGATGTAGAGGTCGTTATAGATTGGTGAAGACATAATCTTCCATTCCTGGAAGCCGCCAATCTTTGATCCCCATGTTAATTGGTCTTTAGAGAAGACCGTACGGATGTACCAATATTGATCCATTCCGTATTGTGAGAGTTCATGCCATAGCTTGGCTTGTTTTTTACGATCCAACTCGACGTAGGCTTTATTTATCTTCGCGATAAATGGTGCGTACTCTGGAGATTTTTCGTTCTTGGTGTAGTTACAGCAACCATTTCCCCACATTTCTGGGATAACAGTCGATGCGTTTGCCCAATCCGGTGCCCAACCTGAAGCTAAGAAGTCTGTCTGAGACTTGTACTCAGTTAGGTTTGCATTGTAGGAACCAGATGGCTTGTAAACGGTTTCGATAACTATTCCAGCTTTGGTAAGTGCTGCTTCAACAAGTACTGCAGCTTTCTTATTGTCCGCAGTATCTGGACGGTAGTACTTCAAGCCCTTTGCAGGGTTTGTCGCACGATCATAGGCCTCAGGGCACGCAGTCTTTGCTTGTGTAAGCAAAGTTTTTGCATATTCAGGATTTCCACCAATTTTAAAGTTTGGATCGTGAATATTTCCCTTAGTTTTTATGTAGTCCATACCTAAGTTTGGCTTGACGATGTTATCGCCCATCTCTCCGTAGTACTTCAATCCACCTGCAAGGTCAATGAGTGACTGATTGTCAAAGGCAAAGAAAACTGCCTTACGAACAAGGAGGCAATCAAGGTGTCCAGCTGAGTTATTTGCGGCTAGATAGCTTACAAAGGAGTCCACAATGTTTAAACGTTGCTTAGCCTTTGTTGGATCAGCAAAGTATGTGGGGGTGTTTGTGGTTTGCAGACCATCCATGTTGATTCCGTTTGGAATCTGGTCAGTCATATCAGTTTCATCACGCACATCTTCGTTCATGCCAAACTTGATAGAGATGGCGTCTGGAAGTGCTTTACGAAGTGGATCTGAAGACTTCTTCCACTTGCTGTTACGAACCAAAACCAATTTGTCATTGATTTTATAAGATTTGACCTTGTAAGGACCCGTAGCCATTGGGCGTAGGTCGTACTTGTCACCAGTATCTTTACTTGCCTTTACAGGGCCAGCTGTTGGATAGCTTGCAAAGTAATTGAAGTCAGGAACTGAACGACTTAACTTGTAAGTAATTGTTCGATTGTCCTTTGAACACGTAACTGCCTTGTCATACAGATCTTGGCCAGTTTTAGCGTATGGACCTTTGTAGGCAGATGATCCATCGTCTAGCGTTGGAATATCTAGCCATGTAATTGCATATGTAGGGCCGGCGTTGAATACATCCGTAGCAAATGCTCGTGACATACCGTATTTAAGGTCAGCGCAAGTAACGGCTGAACCATCTTCCCATGTAACGCCTGGACGCAATGTAAATGTCCATACCTTTGCTTTGTTACTTGGAACACCAGTATTAGTAGCCAAGTCTCCAGTTAATTCGGTACCTGCATTGCCAGGAACCATCTTGTAGGAAGTTAATTGGCGGAAAATATATGTTCCGTAGAGTGCGATATCTCGACCTGTATACATATTTGTTGGGTCAAGAGCTGATACCTGCTCGGCGTGAGTGTAAAAGTTAATCGTTCCACCTTTTACCTCAGCAGCACTTGCTGAACTAGCACCGCTAACCATCGCTAACGACACTGCAAGTGCAGTTGTCGCTACAACGGAGATCCAGCGGCGTGTAGTCAGATTCATTGCTGACATGCATTCCTCCTCTTGCTTATTTGTGCCAATCGCGCGGCAGCGAAATTGGTTTGAACTTTTCACTGAGGGGTTCAATGAAAATCTTTTTCTACTCTGCCTTGGTATCTAGCGCATCTCGCACGGCATCACCAAGTAAATTTAGAGCAAGGACGATTATAATCAGGGCCGCACTTGGGATAAATAAGTATGCGGGGTCCGCTCTCCAGTATTTGATTCCATCAGCCAAGACAAGCCCAAAAGTTGAGGCAGGGGGTTGAATTCCAACCCCTAGAAATGAAAATACAGCCTCTGCAGCTAAGTAACCTGGCAGCGATAGCGAGAGAAATACGATGGCGGTTGGCCACAGATTTGGCAGCATCTCTTTGGTGATAATTCTCCAATTAGAAGCACCTTGAGCTTGCGCCGCCATAATAAAGTCACGCTCACGAAGACTCATGGATTGCGCGCGAATCAAACGTGCAAAACCTGGCCACCCGAAAAAGACAAAGAAAATAATAAGTACAAGTAACCGAGCATTGTTATCGCGTGCAATTCCTGATTTCTCGACGCGATCAACCATTGGATAACTCAGCGCAATGATCATGAAAAATGAAGGGAAAGCGAAGAGTAAATCTATGTAGCGACCAATGAGTGCATCAACGCGACCCCTGAAGTATCCAGCCGTAATTCCAACAATCATTCCGATTCCGATAGAAGCCACAGATGTAATTAGTGCAACAGTAAATGAAATTCGTGCACCATAGAGAAGCATTGAAAAAACATCTCGGCCTGCACCTGGTTCTACGCCCAAAGGGTGTTGCCAGGAAATTCCACCGTACCCACCAGTAGGTAGAGCAAACTCATCTAATTTATCGAGGTAAATTTCCGTAGGACTCAAACCCCACAAGCGCGTGATTAAGGGCGCCGCAAATGCCATAACGATAAAAAAGAGGCTGACATAAAGTGAAATTGGACCGATTTTATTTCGTTTAAATCGTGCAAGTGCAATTTGCTTCGGTGTTCGCAGTACAACGGTGTCGGGACCCTTGCGATCCGTCTCGTCTACTTCCGCCTTGGCTAACATTTGCCAAATCTTACAACTACCCCCTGCTTTTAATAACCCCTGGAGCCAGGCCTAGTTTGGCCTTTCGAAAGGAAAACAGGTGAGAAACTTTAATTTCACCCCTAAATTCGAGTAATTACCTCAGGTCCGCTACCAAATCGAAATAGACCAACACAATCTGGGTCTCATCTGTAATTACCAATCCGAGTTTGGACCAAAAAGATAAGTGACTGGCTCTGAAATCATCTCCGTTTAAATCACCTTCGGCTTCTGCCAGAGCAAATTCATCTGGAACATCTGCAAATCTTTTTACTTCTACTCGAGTCGCTTGAATCGTGGCCACGTGTCGATTCTGATTATCTAGAACGGCTAATTTTTCTCCTACAACTTCTATCGGTTCATTTTCTGCAATGTAATCCCATTCAAGAGTTCCGGCAGTCGCTCTCTTATTTCCATCAAGAATAAGTGAAATCAATTGATCGCGAGAGTTTCCAGGATTGCCAAATTCAATTGAGCGCAAACCATTTACAATTGGGAAAGTCATGCGCAGAAGTTTATATGGAAATTAAACGTGCTCTGCGGGCACAAACTGATGTTTAGTCTTTTCTAACATTTAAAACACAGAATTCATTACCTTCGGGGTCTGCCATGACTATCCATGTCGTGTCGGGATCTGTTGATTGTCCAATTTCAATCTTCTTTGCACCGAGTTTTTCTAGCCGCGCAACTTCTGCTCCTTGATCATCGGGACGCAGATCTAAGTGCAATCGATTCTTAATCACCTTTGAATCTGGAACTTTCAAAAAGAGAATGTCAGGAAAGCCTGTCTTCTTAGGATCTCCAACTTCGCGTTCAATCCACCAGCCGATGTCATCACCATCTTCACCGATAGTCCAACCTAGAACGTCAGCCCAGAATTCAGCGAGCGCACGTGGATCGTGTGCGTCAACCGTGATGCATTGAATTCTTAATGTCATCTCTGATTAACCGCAGCTTCTAACTCGCTAACAATTAACTTAGACATTCCCATCATTGCTTCCATTGCGGCGGCTGATTTGACAGGATCTGAATTGGATAGACATTCACCAAGTTGCTTAGGAATTATTTGCCAAGAAAGACCAAATCTATCTTTTAGCCATCCGCATCTTCCTGGAGTTCCACCGTCTACCGTGAGCGCATCCCAGTACTTATCAACTTCAGCTTGATCATTGCACAAAATGAAAATTGAAAACGCTTCCGTAAATTTGAACATATCTCCACCATTGAGAGCGGTGTACTTAGAGCCCAGTAATTCAAATTCAATGGTAAATACACCACCGTCAGGACGGCGAGAAGTATTCAAAATTTTAGAATTAGCAAAAAGATTTGTGTACAGGTTTACAGCTTCTTCAGCTTGGTCATTGAACCAAAGCATGTGGCTAAGTGCTGGCATTGAGGCATGGTAATTGAAGTGACAACCTATTAGCCGTTCCTATCGGTCACACTTGTAGGGACCAAAAATCCCGCGTGCGGGTGAGGGAAATTCGGCAATTCCCCCTTATTTATCACCCCACTACGCTGCACTCGGGGTGAAAAAACACCTGAAATGCCTCACCCTATGGGGGTGAGTACAGAGGCTTCCAGTTCACCCCTGCCGGGCTTTGCTAATAGCGTTCGCAAAATTATTGAAACAGCAATTGAGCAGAATGATTTAGATTTTTTCTACCGCCTGTATTTAACAAGAATGGCGGAATTATCTCTTACTGGACAGGGCGAAGAGTTCATCAAATTCGCAAAGAGCTCTCTTGATGATTCACAAAACAGTTTCTTCATGGCGCAGGGATTCGAAGCAATTGGAAACTTAATTGACTTAAATTTTGCACAGTGCATTAAATCCTTGGACGAACTTGAAGCGAGTGCTCAAGGGAGTGAAATAAAAGTATGGGTCGATCAAATCAGCAATTTATGTCGAGCTTACGTAAACTTCCATAACGGACATTACGAATTAGCACTAAAGCACGCTGAAAAATCCATTGACTCTCCAATCAAGAGCAATACCTTGGATCCAATGGACAAAGGTCGATTAATTCGATTAGTTGCATGCATCGGTCTCATCACTTCAGATATCAAGAAAATTGATAAGTGTGCTGTAGACATCTTGGGTATCGACAACCCAGATAATTTAGTTGTATTGGATCATGCTAAGTCTGCGATTAAGTCTATGCATTTACTTTCGCAGGGTGAGTATAAAGAAGCTTATGAATTAGCAAAGATGACAATTGCACTTGAAGAGGCATCTGGTCGAGTGGGTATTTCATCCCCCTTTGATTGCAAATTTGTTTTAATTCGCAGTCTTTATGAATTTTCAATGGTTGATGAGGCACTTAAGGAAATAGTGAAACTTGGCCAAGAGGCTAAGCAGAGTAATTTGCACTTTATTAACTACCTTTGCGAAGTTGGAGAGATAAGAATTTTGTCACGTATTCCAAACAGTGAGGATAAAATTTCTTCTAAAGTGAATACATTAAGAAAAGAGCTATTACTAAATCCTGATCTGAAAGCTATGACCTGGTTGGTTGATTTAGCCGAGTTTTTTGCCAAAAGTCACTCGTATGACCTCGGAAGAATAAATTCAATCATCGAGCGAAACCCAAAAGTGACATACCTACAGCAATTAGGTAAAAGTGTTTTGGGTAAGCATCAGCAAGAAGATGCAAATCACATTAAAGAGCTCCCAGAATTAACGGCATTTGAAATCATTAGAAAGAATCTACTTCTGTCGAAAATGAATAGTGAGGGTGTTAAGAAACAACGCGAATACCTAAAAACAGCTCTTGCCAAAGGCGAGCAGGTAGGGGCCTTAGAAATTTTCTTACGACAGAATAATTCAACCTTAGAAGCAATTATAAATTTATCTACCCCTACTAACTCAATCTGGTTGGAATCGTTGAGTAGGTTGGCAATAGAGCGCATTCAAAACCGAAACCGGATAGCGAAAATTAGCGGTGAACAACTCACGAGTCGCGAGATTGAGGTCTTGAAGTATTTAGTGTCGGAGAATTCAATCTCATCAATCGGTCAAACCTTGCACATCTCAAAAAATACGATGAAAACGCACCTGCGCAATATTTATCGGAAGTTAGATGTAAATGGACGAGATGAAGCTGCAAATAAGGCAAAGCAGAATTTCATTATTTAAATCGCTGAGATGAGTCGCCCTAGAAGCGGGAGGCATTTGAATCACGCTTGAATTCGAACCTATCCCACATATTTGCCCACAAAGATTTGCTAACTATTACAGCGCTTCAGAGATTCTTGTCTGCCCAGATGCACACTGCGTCGTAATGGTACTTGCCAAGGCCTTTGGCAACATCTTCGTAACTGTCCCTATATTGAGATGGCAAGATGTACGTCATTGCTAGGGATTTGTAGGCTTCCTTATTGGGAGTCCAAAACTGAAGAATAAAATCATAATGTTGCTTCACAAGTTCTTGGACACTCTCATCTGAGGCGTGAACACCTTCAGCCATCTTGGCGGCAAACTCTGAAGTCAATTCACCGAACACCTGAGTGAATTTTTGTTCTTCCTCTTTTGAATAGTTGTTCTGGTATTGCTCAGAGTGGATGCCAAATTTCATGAACTAAGTATAAAGAAGAGTCGCCCTATAAGCCGGAGACTACATAGTTATGCGTGGATCTACGCATAAATCTATAATTTGCCCCCGGAATTGCCCCCAAATAATTCAATAGCTTTCGATTGTGCAATGTTAC
>Ga0114967_10000397_pt1 | contig 36920 bp, 34 predicted proteins | sample M_130628_MF_Meta_FD_92639 | JGI IMG/M metagenome (GOLD analysis project Ga0114967, IMG submission 92639) | Freshwater microbial communities from Lake Montjoie, Canada to study carbon cycling - M_130628_MF_MetaG | ecosystem: Environmental > Aquatic > Freshwater > Lake | place: Lake Montjoie...
CCGTACACCGTTGGTCCGCAGACGTACATCGAGACCTTCCCCGGTTCACGGGGTTCGAAGGGCACAACCTTGCCCTGAGCGGTATCGAAGAGATGCAACACGACTGGCAACGCTACCTGTCCCCCCGCCCCCTCCTGCGAGTCTGCACGTGAGTCGCAGGGGTGGGGCGAACTAGCGTGATCGGGTCATGACATCGGCCACCCCCACTCCGCGAAACAGTTGGACCGTCCCCCAAAAGCCCGACCTTGAGGGCCTCGAAGCCCGCTGGGGCGCGACCTGGGATGCCGACGGCACCTACTCCTTCGATCGCACCGCCACCCGAGAGGGTGTGTATTCGATCGATACGCCACCGCCGACTGTCAGTGGCTCACTTCACGTCGGCCATGTCTTCAGTTATACCCACACCGACACCATCGCTCGTTATCAGCGCATGCGCGGCAAGTCCGTGTTCTACCCAATGGGTTGGGACGACAACGGTCTGCCCACCGAACGCCGTGTGCAGAACTACTACGGGGTCCAGTGCGACCCATCGCTTCCCTACGACTCGAACTTCGTCACGCCCATCCCCATGGCCGATCGCCCAAAGGATGAGCAGAAGAAACTCCCGGCGCAAATCAGTCGGCGCAATTTCATCGAACTGTGCACGACCCTCACTGCCGAAGATGAAAAAGCGTTCGAGGAACTGTTCCGCACACTCGGACTTTCGGTTGACTGGTCGCTCACCTACGCCACCATCGACGATCGCTGTCGCCGAGTTGCCCAACGCGCATTCCTTCGCAATCTTGCTCGCGACGAGGCCTACCAAGCCGAGGCTCCCGTGCTGTGGGACGTCGATTTCCGCTGCGCAGTCGCACAGGCCGAACTCGAAGATCGCGAAATGCCTGGCGCGTACCACCGACTGCCGTTCGTTCGCACCGACAACGACGAACCGATTTACATCGAAACGACCCGCCCCGAACTTCTCGGCGCCTGCGTAGCCCTCGTTGCTCACCCCGACGATGAGCGATACAAGTCACTGTTCGGTTCAACCGTGCGTACGCCGCTGTTTGGCGTCGAAGTTGAAATCAAGGCGCATGTGCTAGCCGACCCTGAAAAGGGTTCGGGTATTGCCATGATCTGTACGTTCGGTGATCTCACCGACGTCATCTGGTGGCGCGAACTGCAACTTGAAACTCGCTCAATCATCAGCGTCGATGGCCGCATCCAGTCCGAAGCCCCTGAATGGATCGTGGGCGCTGGCGCTGCAGGCGTAGCTGCCTATTCCGAACTTGCGGGCAAAACCATCAAACAAGCACAGGTGCGCATCGTCGACTTGTTGCGTGACAACGGTCAGCTCGACGGAGAGCCCAAGCCGATTACTCACCCAGTGAAGTTCTTCGAAAAGGGCGATCGCCCGCTTGAAATTCTCACTAGTCGTCAGTGGTACTTACGCAATGGCGGTCGCGATCTTCCGCTTCGCGAAGCACTGCTTGAACGAGGCACAGAACTTCACTGGCATCCGCCGCATATGCGCGTTCGCTACGAGAACTGGGTGAATGGCCTAAATGGCGACTGGCTCGTTAGTCGCCAGCGTTTCTTCGGCGTGTCGTTCCCCATCTGGTACCCGCTCGATGCCGATGGCTCACCTCTTCATGATCAACCCATTACCGCTGACGAAGCTGCGCTTCCGATCGACCCGGCGACCGATACTCCCGCCGGTTACACCGAGGCACAACGCGATGTTCCTGGCGGATTCACCGGCGATCCCGATGTCATGGATACGTGGGCAACCTCGTCACTCACTCCACAGATCGCCACTGGTTGGGGCGAGGACGACGACTTGTTCGCTCGCACCTTCCCGATGGACATGCGTCCGCAGGCCCACGAGATCATCCGCACCTGGTTGTTCTCGACAACCGTTCGCTCGCATCTTGAGCACGACTCAATCCCGTGGCGCAACGCCAGTATTTCGGGCTGGGTGCTCGATCCCGATCGCAAGAAGATGTCGAAGTCCAAAGGCAATGTCGTCACTCCCCTTCATCTACTTGAGGAGTACGGCTCTGACGCCGTTCGCTATTGGGCAGCAAGCGCACGTCCAGGTACTGATACCGCGTTCGACGAAGGCCAAATGAAGATCGGTCGTCGTCTCGGTATCAAGTTGCTCAATGCCAGTCGTTTCGCCCTCGGTCTTGGTTCTGAAGATGGCGTGGCCCAGATCCACGATCCATCGACCATTACCGAACCACTCGACCGAGCGATGCTTGCCGATCTGGCTGCACTTGTTGAAGATGCATCGACGGCGTTCGATGGTTACGACTATGCCCGTTCGCTTGAACGTACAGAAGCGTTCTTCTGGCAGTTCTGCGATCAGTACCTCGAACTAGTCAAAACCCGCGCGTATGGAAGTCGTGGCGACGATGCTGCTCGTTCAGGTCAAGCGGCGTTGCAACTCGCATTGTCGACGCTGCTGCGACTGTTCGCTCCGTTCCTTCCGTTTGTCACAGAAGAAGTGTGGTCGTGGTGGCAAAGCGGCTCAGTACATCGTGCTCCGTGGCCCGACGCATCAGAACTTCGTGACGCGGCCGCCGACGGCAGCCCACTGGCCTATGCAATGGGTGCAGAAATCCTCAGTGCAGCGCGTCGGGCGAAGACCGAAGCAAAGCGGTCGCTCAAATGGCCCGTCGATGCAATTGATGTCAGCGACACGGCTCCACGAACTGAAGCATTCCAATCGGTGCTCGATGACGTTCGCGAAGCAGCAAACGCAACGTCAGTCAGCGTCACCGTCGGCGCCGAAGCCCGCGTCGATGTGACGCTCGCTGCCGATCCCGACGCCGTCTGACGGAGGCATATTCGCTTTCGCTGCCGCGGAAGGTGGTGGGGGCTTTGGTGGAGCTTGCTCGGTAAGAACTACCTGGGTCGGTGCGCCGGCATAGGCAAATGAAATTCCGCGCTCGTCGAAAGTTTCTTTCAGACGTGCGCGTAGCTCTCGCAGCACGCCGAACTGCGCGGCGGGTTCGGTCTTGATGACCATCCGAACGTGAACACCATCGGAGTCGAACTCTTGAATTCCCCAGATCTCGGCGCGTTCCATGATCTGGCCTGACCACCCTGCATCAGCCTGAATGGCGTCGGCGACTTCCTGCATGACATCGCTGATCGCATTGATGTCTGCGTCGTAGGGAAGCACAACATCAATGAGGGCTCTGGCCCATTCTTGGCTCTTGTTCGCAACCTTCACGATCTGCCCATTGGCAACATGCCACATGGTTCCCTCTGGGTCACGAATATGAGTGGCTCGCAACGTGATGCGCTCGACGATTCCCTTTGCGCCACCGCCAACATCGATCGTGTCACCAACGCCGAATTGATCTTCAGCAACGATAAAGAATCCACTAATGAAATCGCGAACCATCGTTTGCGTACCAAAGCCGAGAGCAACGCCCACGATTCCGGCTGTCGCTAAGAGTGGGCCGAGGCTGATACCCAATACTTCAAGAATAAAAAAGAGTGCAATGAACCAGACGAGCGCAGTGCCAATCGAACGAAAGACTGCGGTGAGCGTCTCGAGTCGAGCGTCGGTCCGTTGCGAGCTATCGCCAGAAGTGAGAATTGCTTCCGAAGTGCGTCGACGCAAATAACCCGCGCCGCCACTTTTCGATGTCGAACCAGCCGCCAGCAAACGATTCATCGATCGAGAAATCATCCAACGCACAATGATTGCTACGAGCGCCGCTCCAATGATGATCACAAGAATTGTGAATGGTTTGGCAACAAACCACTCTGCGGCCCGAGCCCAGCGTTTCGAACCGGTCCAGTCAAAGACCTGTTCACAAAGCCAGCCCGTGTTATCGCCACATGCGTTCTGGAGTGCAGCTGGGTCGGTGGCGGCGAGAAGCGATGAACTGATCACGGACTATGACGGTACGCGAAACGGGACCCCTTGAGGGGTCCCGTTCGAGAATTCAGCACTGCGCAGGGTTCAGGACGCCAGGTTGGCGTTCACGAAGTCCCAGTTGATGAGGTTGTCGAGGACAACTTCGATGAACTTGGCTCGCGCATTGCGGTAATCGATGTAATACGCGTGTTCCCACACGTCGATCGTGCAGAGTGCCTTGGCGCCATGCTTCATTGGAAGGTCGGCGTTGGGGGTCTTCATGATGGCGAGCTTGCCGTCTTTTTCGACGAGCCATGCCCAACCAGAACCGAACTGTGTGAGACCGGCCTCGGTGATCTGGGCGCGGAAGGCGTCGTAGCCACCAAAGTCAGCAGCGATGCGATCGGCGATTGCGCCGGTCGGCTGGCCGCCACCATTGGGTGACAGTGAGTTCCAGAAGAACGTGTGATTCCAGACCTGAGCCGCGTTGTTAAACAGCGGTCCTTCGGCCTTCATGATGATGTCTTCAAGTGAAGCGTTTTCATCGGCGGTGCCGGCGACGGCCTTGTTCAAGTTGTCGACGTAGGTCTGATGGTGCTTGCCGTAGTGGTATTCCATGGTCTCGGCACTGATTGTCGGTGCGAGCGCATCTTGGGCGTACGGCAGAGCGGGAAGCTCGAAAGCCATGAAGGTTCCCTTCCTCGGAAGTTCGTTGGTGAGACTCCGCAATCTAGCGGAGGGTCGCCGCGTTTCCGCAGGCGAGCGGCGACCCTCGCTGGATTAGCGCAGTCCGAGTAGAGACGAACAGCCCGGCCATGCTCCCCAGCCCGAGCCGGCGAGCACCCGTTGAGCAATTTCGATCTGCTGTTCACGAGTGGCGTCGGCGGCAGAACCTGCGAACTCGGTGCCACCATTCGAGGCCCAGGTGCCATTGGCAAAGCCAAGACCACCGGCGAAACCGGGAACCGAGTCGGTGGCCCAGTTTCCACGGGTCTCACACTGAGCGAGTGCGTCCCAGACTCCCGGGTCAGAAGGATCGACGACGACCGCAGGTCGGGTCTGCACCTGGCGAGGAGCCACCGTGATGGGGGGAGGCGGCGGCGCAAGCGTGGCAAGGGCAGCAGCAACATCGGCCATGGCGGTGTACATGTCGGTGTACTCAGCGCTGGTGATTACTGCGGAAGAAGGCTCTTCACCCTTAGCGCTGGTGGCGCTGGTGACAACGGTGACCATGGAAACCAACATCACTGTGACAACGGCCAGCGCAGCGACGGCCCCATGAGTGAGACGAACAGAACCGATTGACGACGAACGCACTTCAGACATCTGGTGCTCCTTTCGTGCATCTCCATGAGCTCCGCGACCATCACGGAGACGCCGACCGGGCGAACCCGTTCGTCATGGAACTGCAACAAAGCACCCAAAGGTTTGCGGTGTTTGTCATCAAACTGCAACGACCCTCGGGCCCGTTTTTACGTGACTTTCGACACGTCCCAAGGGCCCCTAGGGATCGCGCCAGCAGGTCATTGCGTTATCCACAAGAGATCCACAGGCAGCAAGCACCCGTTTTTGACCCAATTGCAGATTGGCCAGGCCTTAAACGCCGCTGATGCCGATCGGGCAGCTCACGCCAGTGCCACCAATGCCGCAGTAGCCGTTGGGATTTTTAGCGAGATATTGCTGGTGGTAGTCCTCGGCGTAAAAGAACGGACCGGCCAACTCGATGTCGGTGGTAACCGCGTCGAAGTGTGCGGCCGACAGCATCTCGCCAAATCGGAGAGCGCTGGCCTTGGCCGCAGCGAGTTGCGCGTCATCGGTGCAGTAGATGGCGGAGCGGTACTGCGTGCCGATGTCGTTGCCTTGGCGATGGCCCTGCGTTGGATCGTGGTTTTCCCAGAAGCAACGGAGCACCGCATCGAGATCAGTTTGCGTTCGGTCCCATACAACCAACACCGCTTCGGTGTGGCCTGTCATGCCAGAACAGGCCTCTTCATAGGTGGGGTTGGGCGTGTAGCCGCCGGCATAACCAACCGCAGTGGTGAAGACGCCCGGAAGTTGCCAAAACTTCCGTTCGGCGCCCCAGAAGCAGCCCATGCCCACAACGATCGAATCGCAGGTGTCGGGGAACGGCGGCGTCATTGGTGTGCCCAACACGAGGTGAGCGGGAGCAACGGGCATCGTGGCATCGCGGCCAGGAAGCGCGGCAGATGGATCGACCATCTCTGGGGTTCGTGAGCCAAAGAACATGGCTGAAGGCTACCGCCGCGGTCGCAGATCTGCCGGAGTCGTAGGCTCATTCCATGCATGTTGAGGCCGTTGAACTGCGGGTGATCGCTCTTCCGATGGTTTCTCCGTTTGTGGCGGCGCACGGAACCGTGAGTACCCGCACCGCCGTCATCATCCGCCTGCTCGGAGGCGAGGACGAGGGCTGGGGCGAATGTGCCGCGCTTCCCGAACCGACCTACAGCGAAGAGTTCGTCGACGGGGCCTATCTGGCACTTCAGGAACAACTTGTCCCGCGACTGCTCGCCGCCGGTGGAACCTTGACCGCCACCGACCTGAGTTCGGCCTTCGCCGATGTGATCGGTCATCCGATGGCGAAAGCATCGATCGAGTTAGCGCTTCTCGATGCACAAGGCCGGCGCGACTCGATCGCGCTGACACAGATTCTCGCTCCGCATTCACCCGGGCCTTCACAACATGTACCGGCAGGCGTTGCCATCGGTTTACTGGCCACGCCCGAAGACCTCGCCGCCGAGGTTTCAGCAAGAGTCGCCGAGGGATATGGCCGCATCAAAATCAAGATCGCTCCTGGACGCGACATCGATTTCATTCGAGCCGCACGCAATGCCACCGGCGCTTCTATTGAGCTGTGTGCCGACGCCAATGGCGCCTACGTACTCGACGACGCAAAGACTCTCGCTGAACTCGATGCGTTTGGACTCTCCTATATCGAGCAACCGCTCGCCGCCGACGATCTTTTGAACCATGCCGAATTAGCTCGACGCATTTCGACGCGTATTTGTCTCGACGAATCGCTCACATCAGCAACCGTGACTCAAGAAGCACTCGATTCGGGCGCATGTTCGGTGGTGTGTGTAAAAGCGCCGCGGTTCGGCAGTTGGCTCGAAGCAGCGTCAATACTCGATCATTGCGCTGGTCTCGGTATCGATGCGTGGGTGGGCGGGATGCTCGATTGCGGAATCGGAAGAGCAGCCAATATTGCGCTCGCCGCCCATCCGGGCGCAACGCTTACTGGCGATATCGCTGCCACCTCACGCTTTTTTACCGAAGACATCTGCGCACCGTTCACCGTTTCCGGACCACGCGGCAGCGGAACGATCGATGTCCCCGTCGGCCCTGGCCTCGGCATCGCCATCGACGCCGCCACCCTTTCGAAACTCACAATTCGCACCGACACCGTCCGACTCTGAGCCTCATTGGGCTCTAGTGTCTCCGGCCATGAGTCTCCTTGATCGTTTTCGCGTCGATAACAAAGTTGCCATCGTCACTGGTGCCGGTCGTGGCATCGGAGCTGCATCCGCTCTCGCTCTTGCCGAGGCTGGCGCCGACGTTGCCATCACTGCCCGCAGTGCTGACCAGCTTGAAGAGATCGCAACTGCTATCCGCGGTTTCGGACGTCGGGCCTTTGTTCTTCCTGGCGATGTCAACAAGCTCGATTTCCTGAGCGAGTTCGCCAATGCCGCAATCGAAGAACTCGGAAAGATCGACATCGTCGTCAACAACGCAGGCGGATCACCTCCCGCAGCGATCACCGATGTGACTGCAAAGTCATTCGAGGATGCATTTCACTTCAACGTAACGACTGCACTTGCGCTTACGCAGGCCTGCATCCCCCAACTTGTAGAGAACCATGGCTGCGTCGTCAACATCTCGTCGATGGCGGGCCGCACCGCAGCTCGTGGCCTCACACAATACGGCGTCGCCAAAGCGGCCCTCACGCACCTCACTCGCTATCTCGCCACTGACCTCAACCCCAAGGTTCGTGTGAATGGCATTGCTGTTGGTTCAACCGCTACCTCAGCGCTGGAAACCGTTCTCGTCATGCCTGAAATTCGCGACGCCATGATCGCCAACACACCGCTGCGATTCATCGGCGAGCCCGAAGACATCGCTCTCGGCGTGTTGTATCTCTCGTCATCCGCGGCGCGTTACGTCACCGGCAAGATCATTGAGATCGACGGCGGCACCGAGTCAAGCACGCTCGAAATGCCGATTCCTGACTTCTGAATCGGGTTCGCAGGACTAAATCGCAACGGTGTTGGTGTCGCGACCAGAACGCAATGTGGTTCCCGGCGTATCGCCAGTGACATTGCCGTCGCGCACGATTGCGACGCCATTGACGATGGTGGCATCGATACCCGTAGCTTCGGAATAGAGGCGCCATCCGTTTGCGGGAAGGTCTTGTCGCGGCACAACAGTGCCAGGCCCAACCGTGTCGGGATCAAGGATCACGAGATCTGCAAACCATCCTTCGGCGATCTGACCGCGATCACGGACACCGTAGAAACGAGCGGGAGCATCAGTAAATAATTGCACTGCGCGTTCGAGCGACATGAGTTGTCGATTGCGTACCGCTTCAGCGAAGAATCCGGTATGGCACGCGAACGTCTTCATCATGTCGAGATGGGCGCCTGCATCGGATCCGCCGGCGATAACGCGCGGGTCGGACTCAAGGAGTCGAACGCGCTCTGCCCACGCCTCATCGTCGGTGCCAATGAATCGAGGTTCAAGACCGGTCTTCAGATCATCGGCAACCACAATGTCGAGCAACGCATCGATCGGAGCAACACCCTTTTCAAGGGCAATATCAGCCACGACACGGCCGACATACTGCTGTAGATCGTCTTTCGACACGTCGATGATGCGGTAGTCAGCTATTGCGGCCAGTGAATGCTGGGGAGGCAGTTGCGCAAGAGCCGCAGCGATCGTTGCCCGTACAGCAGGATCGGCGAGTGCAGCTTTGCGCTCGGGCAGTGGAAGATGAATAACGTCGCTCACGCCCGGGAGAATGTCGAGCACAAAGCCCGAGGCGAAACACAAACGCATTCGCATCGGCTCAGGCAAGCACAGACCCACAACTCGTCCACCCTTCGCCGAAGCAACGTCTGACGCCGACAACTTGTTCTCACGCCCGGCCGCAGCAGTTGGATCAGAAGAAACAACCATGACGTTCCAGTTGAGTGAACGCTGTGCAGCAACGCTCATGTCGGCCATCAAATTCATTTCGTCTTCCGTGAAGGTGCCAGCGGCTGACGCAATGAATTCGAGTGAGGTTCCCGCATGTTGTCCGATGGCAGCAGAGAGTGCGATGAATTCCTCACGTGTCGCCCATCGGGATGGAACAGGATTTCCTTGATGATCGCTGTGGCTGTTTGACGCCGTACTGGAAAATCCCATACCCCCTTCTTCGATGCTGCGGTGAAGGAGCGCGACCATCGCCGCGATCTGGTCAGGCGTGGCCTCGTAACCAACCGCGTCTTCACCCATAACAACTCGACGCAGCGCGCTATGGCCGACCATGAAGCCTGCATTTACGGCAAGATTTCCTTCAAGGCGATCAAGCCAGGAACCGAACCCATCCCACATGAGATCGAGTCCAGCTTCGAGAGATTCGATAGGCATGCCTTCAACACGAGCAAGCATCGGAATCAGGTATTCGGCGGCTTCAGGAGTGACCGGCGCAATTGAAAAGCCACAGTTACCGCCGAAGACTGACGTGACGCCATGCAGCGAAGACGGCGTTGCCGCAGGATCCCACATGACCTGCGGGTCGTAATGGGTGTGGAGATCAACAAAGCCAGGGGTAACGACGCGACCCTCGGCATCGATGGTCTTGGCTGCGGACTCGGTGATGTCGCCGATCGCCACAATGCGACCATCGCGCACGCCGACATCGGCCCGGAATCGGTCACGACCGGTTCCATCAATAACCGTGCCGCCCTTGATCAGAAGATCGAGCATGAAAATTCCCCCTAGCCACAGCCCTATGGCCTGTGTGTTCCAATCATCCTGCCACTCGTGATGACGAAACGGAAAAAGTCAGCTCCAGTTGCGGTTTCGGATCACCGACACGGCCGCTGTTGCGATGTCTGATTGGGCCGCAGCACCGGGAATCGTCCCCATACTGATCGGCGTCGAAGCTTTCCCATCGCCCATACACGGGCCCGAAGTCCACCAATTACGGCCCAATAGCGAAGGCCCAACAATTGTCTTCCGCACACAACCGGAAGCGAATGAGTCCCACTCCACAACGTCAATGCGCTCGGCCCACGACGCCCCCGACTCGCGAACACCCACGACTGCTGCATCGATCTGCGCATTGATTGCGTCGGCAAGCGCAACCTGTTGCCAGGGAAGCAACGCTGAGAGTCGAGGCGATGCAGGTGAGTAATGCGAATAAAGAAGTTTGGCGTTGATCGTGTGAGCGAGCAGATCAAACGAAATAGCCATGAGCCGTTGCTTCACTAATTGCTCAGCGAGCAGGCGGTTCACGCATTCAACAAACTGCTGACGTTGGGCGAGTTCATCGCTCCAACGAGTGCACAGATGCACTGCACCCGACGGTTGTTGCAGCAACGCTTCTCCCCCGAGGCTTGCGAGAACGATGTCGGGATCATCCTGCTCAATACGTTCGAGAAGGTTGTGTTGTGCCCCTTCCGCCGGTGCGTTGTCATCGTGCGGAAGATTGAGCCAACTTGCAAGCATTGAGCCGGTTACTGCGTAGTTCGCATAGTCAACTGCACCGAGCGTCTGTGAAACCTGTGCAGCCCACGACCCGCCGTTCGTTCGGCCAAAGTCTGCGCTGAAGGAAACCTCGTCAGGCGGCGAACCCGGACCGTTCCTCCCGTTCGAAGAACATCGCGTGCCCGCCGAAGTTGCCGAACCATCGCCGATCCACACGGGCCGACACTCGGAGGCATTCGTAATCGGAACCAAGGCTCCTGAACTAGCGGCACCGAATCCGGCAATCACCCCATCGCCAAACGCGCGAATGCGCAGACTTTGGGGAATCACCCGTGCGAGAGTCGAACCAGAGGTTTGCGCCGATGCTGACACCGGAATCAAGAGAAGTGCGAGCGACGCAAGGCCAACCACGAAGAAACGTCGACCACGAAAACTCTTACGCACAGATAGCGACCCTACCGGTGGGCGTCGGAAAGACGACAGCGCGGTCACCCATAGACTCACTTCCCGTGGCTTCCGACGACACTCCTTCCGATCTGCGTCCGGCCTATCCGCCACCTCGGCATGCGATGAGCCTTCTGGCTCTTGAATCCGAACAGGACGTGTCGGGCGATGTTCGCGGATGGATGCCAGTCACTGCCCACACTGCGGCCGGCGATGGCATGCCCCGACTGGCCACAGTCGCCATGCTTGTCGATGCGCTCGGTGGATTGCGTTCGATCACCGCCTCCGATCCTGAATGGGCCTTTACGGCGGACATGTCGATCCACCTTCTTCCTGCCGGTCCCATCGACGTCCTTCAGGCCGATCTGCATGTTCGACGTCGTGGACGGCGAACTCTTGTCATCGAAGCCGAACTTCTTGCCGATGGCGAACGCCCTGCCGGTTCGGCTCTGCTCACGTTTGCCGTCGTTCCCCGCCCAGAGCACCTCGTCAACATCACCATCGACATGACACCTGGTCGACGAATGATGAATCGCAATTCTGAGCAAGAACAGCTGACGGGCGACTACCTCGACGAGCTCCAGTTACTTGTGACTCAACCTGGAAGTGCGACGATCGAGCTTCACCCTGCGGTTTGCAACACCGTCGGAGCATTGCACGGCGCGGTTCACGCCTCACTCGTAGACGAAGCGTCGGCATCGCTGGCTCGCGCGCTCCTTGGTCGCGATGTCGTCACCACCGACATGCATCTTGCCTATCTCGAACTCGGCCGCGTTGGACCATTGAGCGCAACAGCAACATCAGTTGGCGGACCATCCTCCGACCACGTCTCGGCCGTGGTTGAGATTCGCGATGGAAACGAAATGCTCGTGTCCTATGCAACGACTGAAGTGTTCGGACTATGAGCGGTTTCGGGAGTCCCGCTGAAATCGGTGTCGCGCAATATCTGCTTATGACAATCGAGGAAATCGGTGTTGGGACTGCTGCACTTCCCCACACCCGTGGTCACTTCCCCGGAACACCAAACACGTTCGATACCAGTGGCCGACTCGGCACCGATCTCCTCACGTGCATCATCGATTCGATCGGGGGAATGACTTCAGGTCTTGCCAGCCTTCCCGACTGGATCGTCACCACCAATCTCATGGTTCGTCGCGCACCCGACTCACTCGCCGGAAGTCGCGGCACAGGGGCTCTCACGCTCGATACTCACGTACTTCGACGCGGACGCTCATCGGTCGTTACGCGTATCGACACCACCGACGCTTCGGGTGCAATGGTTGCGACCGCGTGGATGTCGTGTGCGATCCTCACCCCCGCCAATGGCCCTCCGCCGTTTAACCGACCCGTCAAGCCTTTCGACCGCGCCGTCCCCAACGATCCGATCTTCGACACACCCCCGCACGAGTTTTTCAACCTTTCGGCGAGTTCAACCCCCGGAGTCGTTTCATTGACCGTCGATCAACGACTGCGAAACCCTTGGGGGATTCTCCATGGAGGAGCGAGCGCCGTCGTGCTCGATGCCGCGGCGCGCAGCCTTGTCGTCGGGAGGCCCACTGCCGAGGCCACCCCTGAGGCCATCGTCACCGATCTCGCTGTCCATTATTTGAGTCCGGGCCGAGTAGGCCCCGTCGTGGCCTCCGCCACCACCACCGGCCATCGCGGTCGCGACCATCTCGTGAGGGTCGAGGTGAGAGACCAGGGCTCCGATAACCGACTCATGGCCCTTGCCGTGACCACCGTTCGGTCGCTCGACTGAGCTCCATTACCCACCGGTAGCAAGAGGGGCGCTCCGTCCCGTAGCGTCTCCCCCGACAACTGCCGGGAGGATCCACCATGGGTATGACATTTGAAGACGCAGTCGCAGTCCTCACTGGTCCCGGCTCGCCCTTTGAGATTGCAGAGGCCGAGGTGCTCGGCCGGCCCAGTCGCATCTTCACCCAGATTCCTCCAACGTTGCGCGACCTTTTCGATCTGATCCGCGAACGACCCGCCGACGACGTGTGCATCGTTTTTGAAGACGAACGATGGACAAACGCTGACGTAGTCAAGAGCATTGATGAAATCGCATCCGTTTTGGTTGAGCATTACGGAGTGGCCAAAGGCGATCGTGTCGCTATCAATATGCGCAATTTTCCGGAATGGATCACCGCGTTTGGCGCCGCAGCGTCAATTGGTGCAATCGCCGTTTCAGTCAACGCATGGTGGACTGGACCAGAAATCGAATTCGGCCTTGTAGATGCCGGCGCCAAAGTTCTCATCACTGATCGCGAACGCGTCGATCGAATGGGCGACCGCCTCGCAGCGCTGAATATTCACGGAGTCGTCGTGCGCGCCGAGGGCGAACTCCCCGCCGGCTGCGATCACCTTGCCGATGTCGTTACGCCCGGCGCGTCGATGCCTATTGTCGAAATTCATCCGGACGATGACGCCACAATTCTTTTCACTTCAGGAACGACCGGAGTGCCAAAGGGCGCCGTTTCGACCAACCGTGGTGTTATCTCAGGCCTCTTCGCATTTGCCTGCCGCACAACGGTTGAGGCGCTTCGATGGGCACCAGATACTCCGCCCGATCCAGCGACTGCGCCACCGTCGAACCCCGCATGTTTCATCCTCACCGTTCCGCTCTTTCATGTGACCGGTTGCGTTCCCGTCATGCTCGGAGCGATAACGACCGGAGCCCGCCTCGTGATGATGCGCAAGTGGGACCCACTGCGCGCCCTGCAACTGATTGAACGCGAGAAGGTCACAAACTTCGTCGGCGTTCCCACCATGTCGCAAGACCTCATTAGTCATCCTGATTTCGCAAAGTACGACACTTCCAGCCTCAAAAATGTTGGTGGTGGTGGTGCACCGATGGCGCCGGAACTTGTGCGCAAGATCGAAGGGTCCTTTGCCGGGAAAGCCAGCCCTCAACTTGGGTACGGCCTCACCGAAACCAACGGTTACGGACCAGGTAACACTGGCCCCGACTACATGGCCAAGCCTTCAAGCACCGGGCGCGTTGTTCCCATCATGGGCGTCAAAATCATTGACCCCAACGGTTCAGAACAACCAAACGGCGAAGTCGGAGAGGTTTGTCTCTCTGGTCCGATGCTTATCCGTGGGTACTGGAATCGCCCTGAAGCAACCGCCGAATCGATTCGAGACGGCTGGCTCCACACCGGCGACCTTGGCTACATCGACGACGAAGGCTTCGTCTACGTCGTCGATCGCATCAAAGACATGGTGTTGCGCGGTGGCGAGAACATTTACTGCTCGGAAGTTGAAGCTGCGATTTTTGAACACAAAGACATCCATGAGGTCGCAGTGTTTGGTCTTCCACATGAACGTTTAGGTGAAGAAGTCGTTGCCGCGTTGCAGCCGACACCCGGAAAAACCATCGACATCGATGAACTCACGGCGTTTCTCGCCGAACGGATTGCCCCGTTCAAGATCCCGTCACAGTGGTTCGTGCGCGAAGACCCGTTACCTCGGGGAGCAACAGGCAAGATCCTCAAGCGTGAAATCCGCGACCTTGTGCTCGACGGGAAGTTCTGAACACAAACTTTGCCGTTCACGACACCTCAGACGCGACAAAGGCCTCCACATTGTGGAGGCCTTTGTACATTCCCCCCGGAACTTTCAGGAACCAGGACGACCAGCGGTTCAGGCCGGTCGGCGGGTATTCAGTTCGGTGACGTTGTCGTGCATGATCAATTTCTGCACTTCAGGCGAGAACTCTTTGAGTTCATCGATGTAGTCCAGCGGTTCCGGCATGCCCTCGATATGTGGCCAATCGGAACCAAAAATCACGCGATCGGAACCCATGAGTTCGACAACCTCGTGCACGTCATCTTCCCAAAACGGATTAATCCAGATTTGGCGACGGAAGGTTTCCGAAGGACTCTCCTGGAACCAGCCCGGCATCTTCTTCGCTGTGTTGTCAAGCTTCTTGAGCAAACCACGAAGGAATCCGGAACCATTTTCGACAGATGCAACACGAACGTTCGGGAATCGATCGAACATTTTGTCGCACACGAGCGAACCAAGGAAGTCCTCGATCGGGCGGTCGAACATGGTGGCCATACGGAGCGGCTGCGGACGTGACTGCTGGCTGAAGCCCGCAGAGAATCCGTTGTCTTCGCCGTAACCATGGGAGTTGTAACCCGAATCGCCCGCATGAGCGACAACAGTGATACCTGATTCGTTCGCAAGAGCCCAGAATGGGTCGAACATCGGATCGGCGGGCGAACGCGGTCCGTCGACGGTGGTAGGTGCAGCCGGACGCATGACAACTGTTGTGGCCCCGTTGTCGAGTGCGAACTTCAGTTCGCTCACGGCCCAGTCGACATCAACGAGGCTGATGTAGGGAGCGGTGAAAATGCGATCCTTGTGGTTGAAGCCCCAGTCTTCAAGCATCCAACGGTTGAACGCAGTGAATACCTGCATGACCGCCCACGGATCTTGATGGAGTGGCTCTTCATAAATCATGCCAAGCGTGGGGAACAGCCAGCACTTCTCGAGACCGTAGTCATCGAGCATCGCGATTCGCGCATCTTTGTCGCGGTACGCAGGACGGATTGGCTCGCGCTGCTTGAGAAGTTCGATTGGATTTTCGTTGTTCGGATTGCCGCGGAAGTAATCCTTCAACACCCCCGGAAGCGCTACCGGATCAAAGGTCGGGTTGACCACGGCGTGGCTGACTTTGCCGCCAATGACGTGGTACTGACGCCCGTTGATCGTGCACCACTCAATGGTGCGCGATGCGGTACGAGGATCGAGATGGCGAGTAAACGCATCGATCGCTTCGTAGTAGTGGTTATCGCAATCAAAGACGGGGAATCCAAGTTCGGTCATAGCGACAATCTACGACACAGCGGGCTCTTCTGACAACCTTATGTAGTACGAGGTTGCCGCCTCGGCCCACTCGCTGAACCGGAGCTGGAAAACCCTCCGGGCTCGGGTCCCGACCCAATCTGCGGGCAGCAGCTGAGGAGGCAATGACGGGTCCACGCTCAGAAGGTGGCGCCACTCGTGAGCGAGTCGGGTGCGTAAGGCAAACGCCTCGCACTCGTCGGCTGGCACAGCCCTCTCGAACTCTTCCAGAAAGGCTTCATGCGCAGCCGCGGCCGTATCGAGGTCCCAAGCCAAGGCGACGACTTCGGCCGGGGTTTCCGCACCGTCAACAGTTTGAGCACTGAACAGCAGCGCACGATCCTGCAGTCCGCAGGCAGAAAGAACCGAATCGGCTCCTTCGCGTGAGCCTTCGCCGACGGCCACCCATGTACTCGGTCCCAGCATTCCGAATCCCTCGAAATCGAGGCCTACGGCCAGACGTTCGCGCGCTTCGCGATCGAGCGTGGTTCCAGTCAGGGTTAGCAACAAAAACGTTCCGTCCCACGTGCGATCGGAAACGATCGAACGTTGAACACGAGGAACCGCTGACCCGATCATTCGGCGACCAGAAGTCGTGAGTCGCCAACGGGTGTAGCGACCAACCGATTCACCTTCGAGCCAGCCATCGGCAGCAGTGCGATTGACCGCTTGGCGCGCCGCTCGTGCTTCAATGCCAAGCGCTTCGAGCGAGCCGACGAGCGTCGCGGTCCACACCGGAGTGTCGTTGGGTCCAACCCATTGACCCAGCACACTGATGAGGAGCGAACGAGCGCTCGGACCTCCGTCAGCGCGACGACGAGTTGCAGTGGCAACGACCATTACGGAAGATCGCCCTCGATCTCACTCGGAGAAATTCCGATATACCGCTCAAGCGCGAGCTGATTGTTGAGAATGCGGCTTTCTTCTTGCGAAAGCGTGATCCGAGTGAATCCGGGTTGATGGAGACCACGTTGAGCGGTGCGCAACATGTTGAAGTCTTGATTGAACACCGTACCGAATGCCATCGAATCAAGCGGTGCTTCCATTTTCATTGGCTTAGTGCGCGTTGCGTTTGCGCCGGCGCGATCGAAACTGAAGATGTCGAGCCAACATTCGTCGGGATGATCACCAGGCCGAGTTCGCAATACGGACAACAAGTCCGGATGCAACAACACCGTGATATTCGGAAACACGTTGTGTTGATCCATCATCATGATCTGGGTGTTGTCGTAGGCAGATAAGTCGACGCCCTTTGCCGCCTGAGCATCTCGCACGCATTCGGCCATCACGTCAAAAAGTGTCGACCCGTCAGGAATCGCAGGAGCTGGACCTGGATTCACCGCATCGAGTCCGGCTCGACCGGAATAGACCGACGCAAACGCTTCCCACACTTCTTGGTCGCTTGGTGTCGGACGAATTCGAGGGGATGGAACGCCGTAGAGCTGACGACTACGCCCGACGTGATCCCAAAAGATCTGATGATTATCAAGGTCGGCAAATACCTTCAGCAGTTCGGGGTGCAACCCCTGCACGTGATAGGTCTCGCTGAATCCATCAGCGGCCGTTTTCCAATTCGAAGGCACCTTTACGCTGATCTCAAAGCGACAGTGGAAATCGTCCATCCCGAGATACGCCGCATCGGCCGGAGCTCCCCCGAGATAAGTCACCAAACTGATCGCATCTGTATCAAAATTGATGAAGACCAACGGCCCCCATGTGTCGACAAGCACAGGCGCAAGCCCATAAGCGTCATTGTCTATGACGCCGAAGTCACGCCGACTCGGAATTTCATTCAGCGAACCATCGAGGTTCCAGCACCAACGATGGAATCCGCAGCGAAGTTCGGTACGACCTGTGCCTGATCCTGTGCACAGTTCGATACCGCGATGCATACATACGTTCTGAAACGCACGCAACGTTCCTTCTTGATCGCGAAGGATGATCGCCGACAATTCCCCGACAGAGAACTCCACCCAATCTCCGGGATCAGCAACTGCATCGATCGATGTCGCCAGCTGCCAAACCCGTGGCCACATGCGTTCCGTTTCGAGCGCAGCGAAATCAGGCGAGTAGTAGCGGTTGGCCGGAATCGTGATCGGACGCCGCGTTGTTGGGCCCGAACCTTCGGCTCGGCTTCGTAACGTTCCGATGTCTTTGACCGGAACTTCAGTTGGTTCTGTGAGATCAGTCATCGTGTCGGCCCCCCGGATGGAATCCGCAATGATCCTGCCACAGAGCGGTCAGGGCAATCGCAGGACCACGGTCACGAAGCAGGACGGTGATGAACCGTCACGACGTAGTCCGGATCCTCCCCCAACATCTCGCCTTCCCACCCCGCCTTGTGTTCGGCCGGAATGAGGCCTTCACGTGAACACCATTCATCGAACTCAGCGATCGCCGGCCATGTGGCTTTGAGTTGATTGCCCATGACAAGCCAACCACCAGGAGCGACATGCCGAGCGCAGTTCTGCACTGCATCGGAACGGGCCGCCGAGTCGACGAACCCAATGACATTTCCGGCCGCCACAACCAGGTCGAACTGACGACCGATATCGACCGTTGTCAGGTCCGCAAATCGCCAATCGAGTTGTGGTGCCCGACGCTTCGCCCGTCCGAGAAGGTCCGCATCGAGATCGACGCCAACAATCTCAACACCGCGGGCAGCGAGTTCAATTCCAACGCGACCGAATCCGCAACCAGCATCGAGCGCTGATTTCGGTTCGAACCGCATCACGAAATCGACTTCACCGTGTGGGTTCTCGCCCTGTTCGGCCATTCGATCCCAGCGAGATTCGTAATCGTCGAGATCAACGGCGTTGCGCCATTGCGCCCACTGCGCTGAACCAACAGTTGGATCGTCACTCATCGGGCCACCTGTGCAGTTTCGAATCGAGAGTTGTCTATTTCGTCGATGAGTCCCCAGGACATCGCCGTATCGGCCGAGATGGTTCGACCGGACAATCCAAAATACGCAGTGCGATGACGTCCGATTCGACGCGGAATGCTCGAAGTTCCGCCCGCCCCAGGTACGAGGCCCATCGCGATTTCGGGCAGAAGAAACGACGTCTCAGAATGCGCGATCACCCTTGCAGCAAATGCAGGAAGTTCAACGCCAGCGCCAACACAGTTGCCGTGAACCACTACCTCAACTTGATCAGCAATCGCCGCTAACGCGATGCCGGCATTTCTGCTGGTGCGAATGCTGTGCGCCATGACCGGCGCGGGTGCAGTGCCGAATTCATCGAGATCACCACCGCTACAAAATGAAGGGCCCATTCCGCGAAGCACAACTTTGGCGATTGTCGGGTCTGCACTGACAAGACGAAATGCTTCCACCAATTCATCGCGCATTCGCGTTCCATACGCATTGTGGACCTCAGGTCGATTAAGCGTGATCGAAAGAAGATTGTCGTTCCGTTCAAGGAGAACGACTGACGAGTTGGGACGAGGTCGCGCAGTTCGCGTTGAGCGCGCATCGAGCCAGCGTGAATACGCGTCGCCACCTTGAAGAAGGCTGTAGACCCATGACTCGGCAATAACTGCTTCCGACGCCGATGATCGTTCTCCGACTCGGAGTAACTGCCCGAGCGCAACTGAGGCATCGGGCGATGCTTCAATTGCAGAAATCAGTGATTGGAGTGTTTCATCGAGTGAGTTCCCGCATGAGATCCACGGTGCTGACGCATCATCACCCGAGCAAAGTGCAACGTCGAGACCAGCGATCGCCGAACCGTCGATCGGACCGCCATCAGAAATCCCGATCAGTACCACCGGCATCGTCGAAAGCAGCGCCGTGATGCGCAACAAGTCCTGAGTCTCAAACGGTTCGGAGAGATTTACAACAACTGCTGGCGAACCAACGACCACGCCGATCGCCGTGTCATCGAGACCATCAGCAATAAACGCAAGCAAGGCAGAAGGTGATCGAAGGACCGTCATGAGTGCACCAGCCTGCCCCCAACCCACGTCATGCGCACATGCGCCGCATCGGGTTCCGCCAGCACTTCGTCGAGGGGCGCATCAAGGAGGCACAGATCTGCCGCTTTTGCGCGCACCACTCGTCGTGGAGAACCACCGGGATCAAGTGGATCTGTGAGATACCAACCCAGCGCGGTGCGAGCACTAACTCTCTCGGATTCGCCGATGACGTTGCCCGAACGAGTCCGACGCGTCGTCGCCGTTGCGATCGTGGCCCAAGGATCGGCCGATGTCACCGGTGCGTCGCTCCCTATTGCCACAGCAATCCCGGCCGACTGCAATGACGCCGCCCGATGAAGGAATGGCAGGTCTGCGCGGTCGACCGAACTCAGATAGTGGTCACCGCGCTCGCCGACCAAGCCGGGCTGGATGACAACGGTGACGGAACCACTTGCCAGAATTGCATCAAGGTCATCAGGCAACACCGAACCGTGTTCGATGCGATCGCCAGGATGAGTTCCCGCCAGCGCTAATGCCGTCACCGCAGTTACCGTTTCCGCACGGCTCACCGCATGAATCGCCACAGCACGATCTTTGAGATGGTGAGCAAAAATGATGCGAGCAAGTTCATCAGGGTCCAAGCCGGTTACTTCGTCGATAACAATCTTGACTGGACCAACCCTTGCGAAATCTGCAACTGCTGCGGGGTCATCAACCCCGAGAAGAACCAAACGTTGCGGAAGTGAGTGATCGCTCACTGCTGAACGAAGAAGTTCGATTCGTCCCTGGCCGAGATTGGGCGTTGCATCGGTGACACCGCTGATCCCAAATGCGGCGAGTTCAGCGCCGACGCCTCGAAGCGACGGAGCGGTTGGCGGAATGCGATCTGCGATCCATTCGTCAAGACGAAGAAGCCAGCCGGTTGGGATCCCATCGGGATCGAGTTCAACTCCATCTGGTAACTCGCCGTTGAGGACGAGATCGAGAGCAGCGGTAGACAGCACCCACGCCAGCCCTGATCGATGCTGAACACGAAGGGGACGGTTGCCAACCAACAAATCGAGACGCCGGCAATCAAGAACGCCATGGCGATGTTCGTCGTATCCAGAAGCGCGCAACCACCCTGTTTCTGACTTCGCTGATGCCGACCGAAGCGCATCATCAAAGGCCAGCGGAGTTTGCAGCGGATCGAGATCAATTCCTTCACGACGAGCCGCCATCGCAAGTAGGTGCACATGGTGATCGTGTAATCCAGGGATCAACGCTCCGCCGCTGGCGTCAACAACATTGGCGTTGAGCGTCTCTGCGTCTTCAGCAATTTCGACGATGTTTCCGCCTTCAATAACAACCGAGATAAGTCGACCCTCCACTTCTGCATTAGTTATGACGGTTTTCATCGTCACCACACCACAGATGTCGAATGAGCTGCGCTTCTCGCTACTTCGCGAAGCGCCAGGTCGATCGTGACTCCCCCGCCACGAGCAACCGAGCCGGCGACAAGCGCGGCAGCCAGAAGACCGGTCAGCGGGTCGGCAACGGCATCGCCGACAAAACTGGGTTTCCCATCGGCAGCCACATCGACCAAACCACCAGCCACCGCAGCATCGTCTCCGAAGCCAACCCAGTTCCGCCATGGACCACAGCGTCCATATGCCGTAATCGATGCCCAAACTGTGCCCGGTCGCTTCTCGACAAACTCCGACGGAACGATGTTCAAACGTTCAAGTGCTCGCGGACGAGAACCTTCGATCACGATGTCGGCATGATCCAACAGTTCAATGAGCTCGGTTCGCCCTGACGCGGATTCAAACTCGATTGTTCGAAACTCATGGCCGTCATGCAACCAATCAAAAAATTCTCGGTCACCGTCACGAGAGGAATCAGGGCGCGACGAAGATTCCACCTTTATGACTCGCGCCCCGGCGGTGGTCAGTATGCGAGAACACAGCGGACCCGCCCATAGCGATGAAAGGTCTACAACAACAGCATTGTTGAGCGTCATACCGCTTCGACGCTGTCCAACACTTCGCTGGATCCATGGACGCGCAACATTCACCGTGCTTCGATCAATCAATTGTTCGTCGTCGCCACCGGGAAACGACGCAACGGCCAAACCAAGTTCTTGAGCCGCTGTTACAAGGTCATCAGTAGTGCGAAGTGCCAGAGCAGACTCGAGTGCATCCCATGGAATTTCTGTCGACTGCGCTTCGATGCCAACCCATGCGGGGAGCAATTCACGATCATCTTCACGAGGCAGGTGAACCGCGCACCATCCATCGGCAGCGGGAATCAGCCGGCAGAACCCACCCATCGAAACTTGTCGAGCTCCGAATGGATCGGTGAACAACTCTCGCTTCGAAAGCAGTTCAGTCCCGCTACCGCTGCTCGGAACACCTAACGAGGAAAGTCGCTCGATAGCCCGATCGGCAAACGCGACCGCAGAATTCCAGCCCGACGATTCAGAAGTCACTGTTCAGGACTTGGCGGCAATCTGAGCCCGAAGTTGTGCGAGAAGTTCAACAAATGCCGCACCACCAAGTGAAGCTAGTTGCGGACCCAATTCTGCCGAAACCGCGTCTTCCGAATTCGTAACTGCATCCATCCCAAGAATTGTGGCTTTCATCGAACGAACAACCTCAGGAGGGCCTGTTGCAGCTTTGGCCGCCATCGCATGAGCACTACCGAGGAGTTCCGCATCAGGCACGCACTTCCATACCAATCCAATTTCTGCGGCACGCGCACCGTCGATCACTTCGCCGAAGAGCACCAACGCCATCGTCGACTGAAGGTCTGTGATCCTGCGCAGTCGCCAGGTGTTGCCGCCGCCAGGGTGAAGGCCAATCTGAAGAAAACGTGTATCAAACTTTGCCGACTGTCCAGCAAGGATCACGTCGCACGCCAACGCAAGATTTAGTCCTGCACCAACTGCGGCACCGTTCACTGCCGCGACTGTGGGTAAGGGGGAATTGGCGAGTCGAAGAAAGCCTGAATAGATCGTGCGCAGTTTTTCTTCCGTGTCACACGCGGCCAGGTCATCGAGATCAGCACCAGCGCAGAACGCTGGCGGCGCTCCAGTAACAACGATGGCACCGACATCGTCACGGGATTCGAGTTCATCCATCCCCTCGAGCACAGCGATATTGAGCGCCGCGGAAACAATGTTCCGACGTCCCGGGTCATTCAGGGTGATGGTGGCAACACGGTCAGAGACTTCGAGCGTGATCATGGCGTCATTGTTACCTGTCTCAGGCCGAAGTGCCGGCCCGTCAACGCGGAAGGCTCAAAACCCGGTCACCGAGAATATTTCGCATCACATTCGAAGTGCCCCCCATGATCGTGTAGGCCGGGGCATACGCGATTTCTGTTGACCATTCCGAATGCAACATTGCTTCTGGGCCCATAATCCGGGCGGCAAAGTCCGCGACTCGCTGTTCGTACTCGGTGCAGACACATTTCGTTCCGGCCGCGAAACCTGCAGGAGTCTGGCCAAGCACACTTCGGTAGACCAGTAATCTGCCGACCGTAAAGCCGATCTCGAGTTCGGCAATTTCCTGCCGAATGATCGGATCGGTTGTGTCGGCCATCTCGCGGGCATGCAAGTACAGCGCTCGGTTCGAAACCAAACGATCGATTCCGCCACGCTCGTGTTCAAGTTGACGCATTGTCTGAGAAAACGCGTTGCCCTCTACGCCAACAAGATTTCCAACCGGTACCCGAACATTGTCGAACCAAACTTCATTGAAGTGACGAGCATCGACCATGTCACGAATCGATCGGACTTCGATCCCCGGCGTGTCCATCGGCACGATGATTTCGCTGATGCCCAAGTGCGGTTTGTTGGGGACCGACTCTGTGCGACAGATCAAATAGCAATAGTCAGACTCATGTGCGAACGATGTCCAGATCTTTTGTCCGTTGATGACCCACTCATCGCCATCGCGAACTGCCGAAGTCGTCAACGAAGCTAGGTCGGACCCACTGTTTGGTTCCGACATGCCTATGCACCAAGTGACATCGCCCGCCAAGATCTCGGGAAGGTACCGCTCGCACTGTTCTGCAGTACCAAACGTATAAAGTCCCGGACCCATCTGGCGATCAGCAAACCACGTGGCGCCGATGGGAACACCCGCAGTGATGAGCGCTTCGCTCACAATTAATCGGTCCACCGGAGAACGACCACCACCGCCGAATTCCTTCGGCCATGTCATTCCGATCCAGCCTCGTTCTGCTAACTCCTGCGAACATTCGCGCGAAAACGAACACAGCCACGAATCGTTGAAGCGGCCGTACTTCGCAACAGCCACGGCCGCGAATGTTTCGGCCTCGGCTTTCAGCGCATGAAGATCGTCGTCGAGAGTGAAATCCACAACTGTCAATCTAGAAGAAAGTTGGCCAGATGCTCAGCCGAGGAGATCGGCGAGGACCTCACGGCGAAGAAGCTTGCCCGTCGGCGTATGCGGCAATTCGTCGCGGAATTCAATGCGATAGGGCGTCTTTGAACTGCGCAGATGCAACTGGCAATAGTCGTGGAGTTCATCGACCGATACCGAAGCACCCGGCTTCAGAACAACGACAGCGGCGATCTGCTGGCCCCATTCATCGTCGGGGATCCCTACAACAGCGGCATCGGCAATCGCTTCGTGCCGACGTAAGACGTCTTCGATTTCCGCCGGGGCGATGTTCTCGCCGCCGCGAATAATGGTGTCATCGGCACGGCCCTCAATAAAGAGGTAATCGTCTTGATCGATCCAACCGCGATCTTTGGTCGGGAACCATCCTTCGGCATCGACGACGCTTCCGCTTTCGTATTCGCCTGATACCTGTTCACCTCGGAGGAAGACCAAACCGGGTTCGCCAACAGCGAGGACGGTGCCATCTTCGTCACGAACTTCAACTTCGATACCGGGAAGCACCTTGCCAACCGAGCCCAGCCGAACTTTGGCAACCGGATCACCAGCAAAAGCCGCATCGTGATCTTCAGGCCCGAGCAACGCAATCGTCGATGAGGTTTCCGTCAGCCCATAGGCATTCACGAACCCAGTACCCACAAACAATTCGAGGGCTTGTTCAAGAACGGGAAGCGGCATGCGTGCGCCGCCATAAGAAAGCGTTGCCAGCGATGGCGCATCGGCCGGCGAACCATCGAGCAATTGAACGACGCGAGCAAGCATTGTTGGGACAACCATTGCCTGCGTAATTCGTTCACTGCGAACGGTGTCAAGCCAGACCTGGGCGTCGAACGACTCGAGGTACACGATGCGACGGCCCGAGTACATATTCGACAGAAGGTTTGCCAAACCGGCGATGTGATACGGCGGAACCGTGACGAGCGCGGCTTGTTCTGGTTCAGCTCCAGCGAATTCGACAGTGCCGATTACGTAGGCGGTGAGATGGCGATGACGAAGCAGTGCTGCTTTCGGCGTACCCGAGGTTCCAGATGTGTAAAGAACAATCGCGACATCTTCGGGATCGACAAAAGCCGGCAGTTCGATATCGGCTCCCGTCGAAAATTCAGCGTCGAGCAACGTCGACCGAAGTACAACCTTGTCGGGATCGGCGCCAGGAACTTTCGCTGTCTCAGCAATGATCACTGCACCACGGTTTGCTTCTACCAACGGTTGCAGCTGTTCATCGCCAAGGCGATAGTTCAGCGGAATGAAAGGGAGTCCCGCATACGCGGCACCAAAGACTGCGACCGGGAAACTTGCGTCGTTTGTTCCGCAATAGACGACACCAGTCGCTCCCATTGAAAGAAACTTTGCTGCGCATCGCCGAGCTGCAGCATCGAGTTGCGCATAACTCAGAGTCCGCGATCCTGAGGTAACCGCGGGACGGTCCTCGAGCGTCGATGCCGACATCTCGAGCAAAAGCGAAAGATTCACGCGACGACCTTCAGATCAGTCAGAGGATGGAAGTGGCTTGGCACCCTTGATGGGAACTTCACGCCCATCAGCGGCCAACGCTCCGGGACCTGGCTTGGCACACAGAACCTCGATGCCCGAATCTTCGTCGGCATAGCGCTTGCCAACGAGAGTGCCATCGCCACTGGCGTCGGCGTGCCCGCCACCGGGGCGATCGGCTGCTGCGTCGACAACTTCGGCGCCGCCACAGGTCAGTGTGACTGGTGAGCTCGGGGGACGGACCACGACGAGTTCGACGCTGCACTCTGGGCAAGCGAGTCGACTACCGGCCTTGATGTCCATCTCCAGCTCCTCCCGTGAGGCACCCCGTGGTGCTTCAGCGTCTTCGCAACGTATCGCGAGTCGCCACCCTCAGAAAACATGGCCGCACGCGGCACGCGAAGTACTCGATGTGCGAGGATCTCGGCGCTCATCATCAGTGGGGAGATTTCCATGCCATATGTGATTCCGGGCCGATTCGACGGCAAGGTTGCCTTTCTCACCGGAGCAGGTTCTGGCATTGGCCGAGCCTCCTCAGTGCGACTCGCCGCCGAAGGCGCAGAAGTCTTCCTCCACGACATGAATGCCGAGTCGCTCGCGGAAACTGTTTCGATGATCACCGCTGCCGGCGGGACCGCTGTGTCTCGAGTCGGAGACGTCACCGAGCGCGCAGAGTGTTTCGCCGCTATAGCGGAAGCCATCGAAGTGTTCGGTCGCCTTGACGTACTTGTCAACGTGGCCGGAATCGCTGGTGGCTATCACTTCACCGACATGACCGAGGAGCAGTACCGGCGCATGGCTGCAGTGAATATGGATGCACCCTTCTTCTTTTGCCAAGCCGCTGTGCCACACCTCCTTGCCTCCGAGGGCAACATCGTGAACATCGCGTCAAACGCAGGACTCATGGGACAGGCCTACACAACGGCCTATTGCATGACCAAGGGTGCTGTGGTCCAGCTCACGAAGTCGCTGGCCATGGAATACGCGAAGACGGCAATCCGCGTGAACGCAATCGCGCCAGGCGGCATCGTCACGAACCTGACACACAATTTCCAGATGCCATCTGACATCGACTTCGAACTCATGGCGCCGTACCTGGGTTATCGGGGCCAAGGTGAAGCCGACGACATTGCCGAGCTCATTGCGCTTGTTGCCGCTCCCGGATCAACGAATATTCACGGCGCAATCTTTTCCAGCGATCGCGGAGTGACTGCTGGCTGAGGCCAACCCCTAAAGGGATGCGACCGCAATCATCGCAGCCAGAGCTCCCGCTGCAACTTTTCGTTGGAATGATCCGCTCAGTGATTCGCCTTGGACGTACATTCGGTTGTGTAGCGGTCCACCGATAAAGGCAAAAGCAGTTGCAGCGTCGATGTCGACACCTAATTCACCACGCTGCTGTGCTCGTTCAACAATCGCCGCCATCACTCGTCGGCGCGGAAGAATGAATTTCTCTTTCACCGCCGCGCGAAATTCAGGATTGCGGCGCAGTTCAACAGCTAGATCCTCAGCAAGGTCTTCACGTCGCACAGACATTGCTTCCGACGATGAGCGCACCATCTCGATGACGTCAGTGCGCAAAGAACCGGTGTTGATATCGATGATCTCCGCGTGGAGTGTCGTAAGGGCTCCCGCAACGAGATCTTGTTTTGTTGGCCACCGCCGATAAAGCGTTGCCGACGAAACGCCGGACTTTGCAATGACAGCAGCCATGGTGAGTGATGCGTAGCCGTGTTCGCCCAGCAACTCGAGTGTCGCGTCGAGGATCGCTTGATCGGCTGCTTCACTTCGCTGGCGGCCCGGACGAGCTCGCTGCGTACTCGTCGCCGTCATGACCGCACCGGCCCGCTGCCTGATTCAACCGCTGCGCCGCGTTCGACTTCTGTCTCAGTTTCAAGTTCAACTTGGTCATCCTCGAGAGCGCCTTCGGCTTCGGCAAAAGTGAGCGAGGCCAGGCCATCGAGTGGACCGCTCACTTCACTGCGCGCATCATGCGCATGCGCCGGCAACCATTTGAATGCGATGAATGCCGCAAAAAGAATCACCGCTGCGGCGATCTTCATGGCGATATGAATGCCATCGACATATTCCTGCACGGCGATTTGATGAATCTGCGCCGCAGTTTCAGCCGAAATGCCGGGCGTCGTGGCGGCCCGAAACACCGCGCCGGCAACCGATTCCTTCGCCGTATCAATAAGCGGCTGGGCAATTCCAGCAGCGCTCATACTGCTCTGAACGCCAGGGCGATAGACCGCAGCGAGTAGCGAACCAATAACTGCGACTCCAAGCGCACCGCCCATCTGACGCGTCGTGTCATTCATCGCTGAGCCCACACCAGCCTTCTCGCGAGGCAGCGAACCCATGATTGATTCGGTTGCCGGCGCCATAACGCAACCCATACCAAACGCTAAGACCATGATGCCGGTTACTAACACCGGATACCCGTTCGATGTTGGAACAGTCGAAACAATCAATACGCCAATCGACGTCAGTACAAGTCCTCCGCCAACCACAAGCTTCGTGCCGATTCGATGCACAAATCGTGGCGCCATCGGAGCAACACAAATCATCACCAGCGACATCGGCATCATGCGCAGTCCCGCTTCGAGCGGTGAGTACCCCAACACAACCTGTGTGTATTGATTCATCACGAACATCTGGCCAAACATCGCGAAATACACGAGCGTGACGGCGATATTTGCTGCAGTAAAGCGTGGGTTCTTAAAGAACCGCATATCGAGCATGGGGCTATCGATATGCAATTCCCAAAAGATAAACGCGGCGACAACCAAGATTCCGAGCGAACCGACCATGACCACTCTCGGGTCAGTGAGCCCAGCCGATGGTGACTCGATGACGGCCCAGAGCACTGCCACTAAACCAACCATTGAAAGCAATGCTCCGACTGGGTCGAGGCGTTGAGCAATCTCCGCTTTCGACTTCGGCAGAAGCACCCGTCCGGCAATCAACAAAACGATAATCAGCGGAACGTTGACAAAAAATACGGCGTGCCACGAAAACCACTTCAACAAAATTCCACCGATAACCGGGCCGAGCGCACCGCTTGCACCTGCTACCGCAGCCCACACACCGATCGCTTTGGCGCGTTCGCGTGGGTTGTGAAAGATATTCGTGAGCAATGAAAGCGTCGACGGCATGATGAGCGCTCCGCCAATGCCCATCAGTGAGCGAGTGATGATGAGCTGATTGGCGCTTTGCGCCATCGCCGAAGCCATTGAAGCGAAACCAAAAACGACAAGACCGAGTTGGAGCGCACCCTTGCGCCCGAAGCGATCGCCCATCGCGCCTGCAGTCAACAACAAACCAGCAAACACGAGTGTGTAGCCATCGATGATCCACTGCAGTTGGCTGGTCGTTGCGTTCAGATCACGCACAAGCGACGGAATCGCCACGTTCAGAATCGTGTTGTCGAGCGAGATCACGAGGAGGCTGCCGGACAGCACGGCCAATGCCCACCAGCGGCGCTTCTGAAGTTGCAGTTCGTCCATAGGAACCACCCTATCGAAACACTCGTGTTTCGGAATACTCGTGTTTCGTAATTGTGACCGACGACCACCACTGCGCCGCGCACTCTTACCTTGCCCTCACCCTCCCTTCACATCGGTTTCACCTCCGATCCGTACGGTCAATCCATGGCCCGTCGCTCCCGCCCTCATCCCGCATCCCGCAGTCGCCGCTTTGTCGGTTGGGCCAGCCTTGGCGTAGCCACAACCCTCGGCACGGGCATGGCCCTCAGCGCGACCATCGCCCCGTCCATGGCAGGCGCAACGACGAGTCCAACCCAGTCGGTCACCACCCCTTCCACAACCACAAAAGCCCAGAACTCGGGCCCATCAACAACGCAACGTTCGGCCACGCCCTCGACCACAATCGCCCGCAAATCAACACCGACCCCCAAAGCTCGAACGAGGGCCAGTTAAACGTGGGCTCTGTCTGGTGGTACGTCGCGCGATCTTCCGGCCTTGTGGCGTGGGGACTCGCGGCGCTATCCGTCCTTTGGGGCCTGCTGTTGTCGACCAAAGTCATGGGGACGAAAGCGCGCCCCAATTGGCTGCTTGATCTGCATCGCTTTCTCGGCGGACTCACCGTCGTCTTTATTGCCGTGCATCTCGTGGGACTGTTTCTCGACCCTTACGTCAACTTCAGTGCTGCCCAACTGTTCATTCCATTCGCATCGAGCTGGAAACCATCGGCGGTCGCATGGGGAATCGTCGCCTTATATCTGCTGCTTGCCGTCGAAATCACCTCGCTGTTACGACGCCGCATTCCAAAGAAATGGTGGAAAGCAGTGCATATGAGCAGTTACGGGATCTCCGTCTTTGGCACCGTGCACCTGCTGACTGCAGGCACTGATCGACATTCACCCCTACTTCTGTGGACGGTGACGGGGATGAGCGGTGCCGTTGCAGCCATGACGCTGTATCGAATCGTGACTCCCAAAGAAACCCGAACCATCCAGAGCGATACCATCCGGTCTGCACAACCAATCGGTTGAGTTCATTGCCTTGGAGGGACCATGGAACGGCTCGCTATAGATCTTCTCGCCCCTGAGCTTTACGGCGGCGACCCGTATCCCACCTACGCCTGGATGCGAGCGAACGAACCGGTTTACTGGGATGCAGCGAACGAACTTTGGGGGATTGCGCGCTACGACGACATCGTCGACATTGAAAAGCGCAAGGACGTCTTCATCAACTCGGATACGGAAAAGGGCGGTTACCGACCCAACCTTCCCGCCGATAACGCCATCATCGGCCTCGACGACCCCCTTCACATGAAGCGCCGAAACATGGTTTCTCGTCGCTTCACTCCGCGTGCGGCGAGCGCATGGGAAGACGATATCCGCAGCAAAGTCACCAAACTTCTTGACGCAGTGCGCGACAACGGCGGATCAGCCGAAGTCATCAACGAAATGGCTGCGCCGCTGCCCGCAATGATGATCGGCAAACTTCTCGGATTCGAAGACGAGGATTGGCCCAAGTTGAAGCATTGGTCCGAGACCACTATTGCTCTCGGTGGCGGCCCTCGATATTTCAATGACGCCGGCATGATCTCCGCTATCGAATTCGCGGGTGCAGCTGCGGAACTTTTTGAAGCAAAAAAGTCCTGCCCAGCCGACGATATTTTCTCGTTCTACACAACCGCTGAAGTCAACGGTTGTCCGTTCGATCCCAACGATGCAATCGCTGACGCGCTGTTACTCCTCGATGGTGGGGCCGAGACCACGAGAACCGTTATCGCCTGGACAATCCTCAACCTGATCAGCAATCCCGCTGAAATGGCGAAGTTGCGAAATGGCGCCGACCTCACTGTCGCTGTCGAGGAAATGATTCGTTATGTCACGCCGATCCACAACATGTGTCGCGTTGCAAAGGTTGACGCCGAAGTCAACGGCGTGACCATCCCGAAGGGCAACCAAGTTGTGCTGATGTACTCGTCAGCAAATCGCGACGAAGCCCACTTTGACCGGCCCGAAGAATTCCTCGTCGACCGCACACCGAACAATCACATTTCGTTTGGATTCGGCACGCACTTCTGTCTTGGCGCATCACTTGCTCGCCTTGAAATCCGAGTGTTCTTCGAAGAACTCCTTCGTCGCACATCCGGTTGGAAACTCACCCCAGGGACCGAGCCCGTCGAAATGGCGAACGCATTCGTTCGCGGCATTGAATCGGCCCATGTTGATTTCGAGTTCATTGCATGAGCGAGGACCCAACAAACGTCCCGCTGCCGATTCCAGGCAAAGAAGTTCGGTTCCGTCACATGGACGATCCCGATGTTCCGTGGCAAATGGTTCGAGCACAACAGAACGCCGATGGATCAACCTCGCACGTGCGTGAGAAGTGGTTCGCGTTCAGCCCCGATCCGCAGTATCTCTCGTTCTACGCCGAGTACGACCCGGGGATGATGGTTCGTCGCCACGGCCACTTCTCACCTCACGTGGTGTTCATCATCGACGGTGGACTTTGGTTTGGCGATCGTTGGTGCCCGAAGGGAACCCACGTTGAGCTTCCGTTCGGTGCCGCATTCGGACCTATCCGTGCCGGCGATGAAGGCGCGAAGTTGTTCGAAGTCATGATGGGTGACCCCCGTTCGTGGGGAGATCAACCCGAGGTCTACGAAGCAGCATTGGAAGAGCACGGCGTAACGCCGCTGCCCGACCCGCCTATCGACTTTCCTGATTGGTTATCTGACCTTCGCGCCCACTGGGCACCAGCCGCCGAAGGCGACTGAACCACTAGGGCCAGAGCGGTTCATCGTCGCGGAAGCCGACGTCGTCGCCCCACTGATTACGGAATGACACATCGTGTGCGGGCTGGCGCGTTGCGACGCCCCACTTCCCCGTGGGGTAGCCGAGCGACACGCAGCCCAGCATGTTCCAGCCTTCGTCCTTCGGTACGCCGAGGATGTCGAGCACCTCGTCGTTGTGAAACACAAGCACCTGCGTAAGCGACGTACCAACGCCTTCAGCGCGAGCAGCCAGCTGCGCGTTCCAAAGTGCGGGGTAGACCGACGAACCACTTGGATCATGCTGCGCAAAGCCAAAGAGGTAGAGCGGCACGCCTTCGAAATTATCGGCCAACCACTGCGCTGACTTCTGCACACGAAGCATCGACTTCGACTCTTCAAGATCTGGAGCGGCATGAGCGGCGTCGAGACGATCCTTGTAATACGAACCCCATAGAACTGACATCGCTTGGCGATAGATCGGGCCGAGCTTTGCCTTGACCTCAGGATCGTCGATAAGCAGGAAACGCCAGTTCTGCGTATTGCCGCCACTCGGTGCACGAACAGCAGCGTCCATGATGCGAGCCTGCACATCCATCGGGATGGGATCGGGCTTGACTCGACGCATTGCTCGAGTTGTGTAGAGCGCTTCACGGATGTCCATGTGAATCAACCTTCCTTCGCGGCCTGAATGGCCTTGTGCATTGCGAGAACAAGCGCCTCGAATTCGGCGCATTCGTCGGTCGAAAGTGAATGCAACACGCGAGCCATCGCTAGGTCGGTGCCAGCTTCAGCAACCTTCCATTCGCTCTTCGACGAGTCGTCAACGGGAATTTCTGCAGCATCCCATCCAAACACCGGAGCCATCCCCGGCGAATGCACCACAACGGCTTCGGCCGGTGAGAGTCCCATCGCAAGAACGGCGCCGCCGTGAAGACCACCACGAAGTTCGCGCACAGCATTGAGGTAATGCTGTGCTCGCGCCTTCGGTCGGTCGGCCCCAGGCACCGGCAGCGACCGCCAACCGGCGAAGAGCGCCGCGCCAGCAGGAGAGGCTGCGTCGCACACCTTTGCCGCGAGTTCCGAAAAACGATCAAGCGGTCCGAGATCAGGGAGATGAGTGTCGCCATAAGAGTGGCAAAGGTCGGCCCATTCGAGTGCAGCTTTGGACGGATCCATCACCTTGCGAGCAAGTTCCCATTGCGTGCGTACCTGCTCGGGATTCCAGAAGAAGAACGCCGAAGAAACAACATCGGGAGTCGTGTCACCAAGAACTCCACCGCGACCAAGGACATAAAAGTCGATACCCGAAAATCCGAGTTCAGCACCACGCGCGTAGGTGGCGCCGTTCATCATGAACGCTCCGCCCATTTCGCCGATTGGTTTGGCGATGGCTTTGGCGGTTTCAACGTGAGTCATGTGTTCTTCCCCTCCAGAAGATTCTGTGGGCGCCCGTGCCCTTCAGAACTGCGAACCCTACGCCCTCAAGAGGAAATGGTCATCCCCGCCCGGGCCGGTGTTACCGTTCCACGGTCCGAACTTCGAGGGGGAACCATGGCCGACGAGCAACCGCAGCGGGGCGTTAAGCAGCGCAACAAGATCGTGATGAGCCCCGAGGAAATTGATGAGTTCCTCAAGGGTCGACGCTCGATGACGATGTCGACTATCAACCCCGACGGAAGCATCCACTCAATTGCCATGTGGTACGGCTTCCTCGAAGGCTGCGTTGGTATCGAGTCGAAGGCCAAGGCCCAGAAGGTGATGAACCTTCGCCGCAACCCCAACCTCACCATGCTGGTTGAAGATGGCGAAACCTATGAGACCCTTCGTGGCGTGACGCTCATCGGCAAGGCCGAAATCATCGATGACCCAGAGCGCATGTTCGAACTCGGAATCAGCGTGTTCGACCGCTACATGGCGCCGTACACCGAAGAGATGAAGGGCGCGGTTGAGATGATGCTGCACAAGCGCGTTGTTGTGAAGCTCAACGTTGAGCGCACCATTTCTTGGGACCACCGCAAACTTGGCGGCGGTTACTAAACCTTCCGATCAATGATCGGAAACAGAACGTTCAAGAAGGTCGGCGAATTCAGCGCGCGCGGCCGCACGTCGTTCGGGAAGATGCTCGCTCGGCCAGTCGCCTTCGGCCGGCGCATATTCCTTCAAGACTTCGCGAGCCACAGTGAACTTATGGACCTCGGTTGGTCCATCGGCGATTCCCATCGTGACCGATGCCATCAGCATGTTCGCCAGCGGCATTTCGTTTGAAACGCCGAGAGCCCCGTGCAATTGCATCGTGCGTAGCACTGCTTCTCGGTAGACCTTTGGTGTCGCCGCCTTCACTGCAGCGATTTCTTTACGAGCGGCGTGCCCGCCCTTCTGGTCGACAACCCAGGCTGCATGCAACACCTGCAGCTTGAATTGAAGAAGTTCGATGAAGGAATCAGCAATCTTTTCTTGGGTGGCTTGTTTGCGAGCCAGAAGTTCACCCTGCGTCGTGCGACTGAGTGCTCGTTCACACAACATGTCGAGGCAGCGCGACACAGCGCCAACCGTGCGCATGGCGTGATGCAAGCGACCACCGCCAAGTCGTGTCTGAGCGATGGCAAATGCTTGTCCCTCGCCACCGAGAAGATTCTCGGCTGGAACACGAACGCTGTTGTAGCGAACGTAGGCATGTCCGCCGTGACCTTCTGCTTCTTGACCTACCCCCACATTGCGAACAACTTCGATCCCCGGCGAGTCGGCCGGTACGAGAAACATCGAAGCCCCTTTATGCACCACAACGTCGGGGTCAGTAATCACCATGACAATCAAGAACGTGGCGTAACGAAGCGACGACGCGAACCACTTCTCGCCATCGATGACCCACTCATCACCATCGCGCACAGCGCTGCACGTGAAGACTCCGGGATCAGCACCACCCTGAGGCTCGGTCATCGAATAACACGATGAGATGCGGCCGTCGAGGAGTGGCTCGAGATACTTGGCCTTCTGCTCGGGCGTCCCGTAGTGAGCGATGATTTCAGCATTGCCTGAATCGGGAGCCTGACTTCCGAACACCGTTGGACCGAACTGTGAACGACCAAGGATTTCATTCATATAGGCGAGTTGGACCTGCCCATAACCCTGACCGCCGTATTCGGGAGTGAGGTGACACGACCACAACCCACGGTCCTTGACGATCTGCTGAAGTGGGCGAATGGCTTCTTCATAGAACGCACTGGCCTTGTTGTAGACCATGTCTTCGCCCGCGAATGCCAGGTCGAGTGGTTCAATCTCGGCCTTTACGAACTCACGAATCCAATCAAGCTGTTCCTGGAAGTTTGGATCGATACTGAAATCGGCCATGGCAAGTTCCCCCTCGGTGAAATCTGTTCCTACGGTAGGCCCGGATCAAAGGCTTGGCGAAATGCCCGTCAGCTCTCCCATTCGCATCGAAGCGAGGACACCGACCGAAGATTGCACCCCGACGGGACCGCTCCGAGATCATCGCTTGCGAGTTTCAATCCCGGCAGGCGATCCAAGATGACCTCCAGCGCAGCAAGCAACTGCTGTTTTGCCATATGCGTGCCGGGGCAGAACTTCACGCCAAAGCCGAAGGTGAGAACGTCGGCGTCGGGTCGATCGATATCGAATTCATCGGGCCGATCAAAACGCGAAGGGTCACGATTTGCCGAAGCAACCCCGGCAAGGATCATCGAACCCGCAGGAATGTGCACTCCGCCAATAGTTCCGTCTCGCAGGGCCATACGTGGCAGAAGGGGAACCGGAGGTTCCCAACGCAGCAGTTCGCGTACGACCGACGGAAGAAGTTCTCGTTCGTTACTGATTCGCTCCAACAGCGCTGGTCGATGAAGCAAGGTCCACAACAAATTGCTCAACGCATCAGAGGTCGTCGTTGCCCCAACGGCGAAGAGCAATCGAACATGCGAATGCACTTCCTCATCGCTCAGCGTCACCCCTTGGAACTCACCAGCGACGAGTTGGGAGATGACATCGGTACCAGGGTGCTCACGTCGGGCAGCAACCACAGGTGCGATCACTTCAGAAAGTTCATCGGCTGCTCTGCGGGCCGCTTCTGGGTTACTCGGTTCAGAGAGAATGGCCAGCGCCCACTCGCGTTGTCGATCTTCGAACCCTTCAGGTAATCCAAGTTTTCTGCTGATCGCCCAGAACGGAAGTCTGTTGGCGAAGTCACCGATGAGGTCACCCTCACCCTTTCCAACAAGACCATCAATCAATTCATGCGCGAGCGGTGTTAGTTCTTCGTCGACAAATCGGACGGCGGCACGTGAACGAAACGCTGGCGTGACGAGGCGCCGATAGATGTCGTGATCGGGGCCATCCATCGAGATAAATGTCCGACCAACGGTTTTCTCGAGTTGATATTTATAAACTTCACCGCCGGGAAACTCTTCGTTGGAAGCGAAAAACTCACGCAACGTCTCCCAACTCAAAACCACAAAGGTCGGCATTCCGTAAAAAGTTGCTGGAGCGACATTGCCATGCTCGGCCCGCAACGCTCGCAAGGTGTCGTGCAGTTGAGGTCCCGGAAGCGGATCAACCGCTATATCAATCAACGAACTAGTTGCTTCATTTTCAGCCATAGGTCTTCCCCCTCGATGCACGGTACTCAATGATCAGAAGACATGCCCCGCTCAAAGTGTCAGGATGACCCCCCTGAGCGGCAGATGACCGACTCTTCCCAAGACGACAAAGGAATTCCATGAGCGACGGAGCGAAGTACGAACAGCTGGTCCGTGACTTCTGTGATGCCTGGGCCGATGGCGACCACGACAAGGTGGTCGAGTACTTCACCGCCGATGGCGTGTACCACAACATCCCCGTCGATCCGATGGTTGGACACGAGGCCATTCGCATGATGATCGAAGGCTTCACTGCCGGCCTCAAAGTCAAGGTCTTCCGTATCGACAACATTCTTTCGAACGGTCCGATGGTCGTGACAGAGCGCGTGGACATTTTCG
>Ga0114967_10000398_pt1 | contig 36745 bp, 37 predicted proteins | sample M_130628_MF_Meta_FD_92639 | JGI IMG/M metagenome (GOLD analysis project Ga0114967, IMG submission 92639) | Freshwater microbial communities from Lake Montjoie, Canada to study carbon cycling - M_130628_MF_MetaG | ecosystem: Environmental > Aquatic > Freshwater > Lake | place: Lake Montjoie...
GGACTCGAACCCCCAACCGGCCGCTTTGGAGACGGCAACTCTAGCCAATTGAGCTACTGCCCTTCGCGAGAGCATGGCGAAACCATAGGAATTACCAAATCCTCGTGAGTGCAGAAGTGTAGACGCAGACATGCACTTAGGTCTAACTCGCGCGTGAGCATGAGGGGTAATAGGGCAGACTTACTCCCATGAGCAGAATTTCCTCTCGAATAGCCGCAATAGCTGAATCAGCCACGCTTGCAGTTGATGCAAAAGCCAAAGCACTCAAAGCTGCAGGCCGTCCAGTAATTGGTTTTGGTGCGGGCGAACCAGACTTCCCAACTCCTGATTACATAGTCACTGCTGCTGTGAACGCTGCAGCAGCTCCTGCAAATCACCGCTACACACCAACTCCTGGATTACCAGAGTTGCGCGAAGCAATTGTTGCTAAGACAAAACGGGATTCGAATTACGAAATTACTGTCGATCAAGTTCTTGTCACCAATGGCGGAAAGCAATCTGTTTATCAAGCCTTTGCAACAATTATCAATGCAGGTGATGAGGTGCTTCTTCCTTCACCATTTTGGACAACGTATCCAGAGTGCATCAAATTAGCTGGTGGAAAAAGTGTTGAGGTTTTTGCTGATGAATCTCAAAACTATTTAGTTTCAGTAGAGCAGCTAGAAGCAGCTCGAACGCCAAAGACAAAGGCGCTTCTCTTTTGCTCACCTTCAAATCCGACGGGTTCTGTCTATTCTCCTGAACAAGTAAAAGAAATTGGTGAGTGGGCACTCAAGAACAACATTTGGATTATTGCCGATGAAATTTATGAGCACCTTTTATACGATGGAGCAAAAGCACCAAGCATGCCCGTACTCGTTCCCGGCCTCGCGGATACAACAATCAATATTAACGGTGTTGCCAAGACGTATGCAATGACTGGTTGGCGCGTGGGTTGGATGATCGGACCAAAAGATATCATCAAGGCCGCAACGAACTTGCAATCTCACCTAACATCAAATGTTTCAAATGTTTCCCAGCGTGCAGCAATTGCAGCGCTAACAGGTGATCTTTCAGCTGTCCATAAAATGGGCGAAGCGTTTGATCGTCGACGTAAGTTAATCGTTGGGCTTCTCAATGAAGTACCTGGGTTTCAATGCCCGATGCCCACAGGCGCTTTCTATGTTTATCCATCTGTAAAAGGCGCTTTAGGCAAAACAATTCGCGGAAAAACTGCAAATACTTCTGCAGAGTTAGCGACAATTATTTTGGATGAAGTCGAAGTAGCTGCTGTACCTGGAGAAGCATTTGGTCCATCCGGTTATTTACGATTCTCGTACGCTCTCGGTGACGAAGATATCGTTGAAGGTATTGGTCGAATTAAGAAATTACTTACAGAAGGTTAAGGCCAACTAAATTCACTTCTGGTTCAAGTGAAATATTGAAAGTTGACTTTACTTTTTCTTGAGCTAATTTTGCAAGTGCTGCAATCTCGGAAGCCTTTGCTCCACCACTATTTGTTAGAGCCAATACATGCTTAGTGGAAATTCGCGCACCACCAATTGACTGGCCTTTAGTAATTCCTGAATGTTCTATTAACCATGCTGCCGAAGTTTTGATTTGACCATCTGCTTGCGGCCAGCGTGGTGCATCTGCAGGAAGAGTCGCCGAAATTTCTGAGCTGATGATGGGATTCGTAAAAAAAGATCCAGCGGACCAAGAGTCGTGATCATTTTCAGTGAGCAACATGCCTTTACGAGAGCGAAGTTCTAAAACTTTTTCGCGGCAAGTTTGAACTTGCGCTTTCTCGCCCACCGCAACGCCAAGGGCCATAGCTAATTCAGAATAAATAATCGGAGTTGTCATTTCGCCAATTCGCAATTGAAAACCCACATCCAGTACTACATACCTACCCGGGTGTGATTTAAAGTGAGAATTACGATATGAAAAATTACACTCTTTATTTGTAAATGTTTTTAGTGCTTTTGCATGGCGATCATAGGTTCGTACTCGTGTAATGAATTCACTCACCTCGTGACCGTAAGCGCCAATGTTTTGAATCGGGGCTGCTCCAACAGTGCCAGGAATTCCACTGAGAGTTTCAAGTCCTGCGAAACCACGAGAAATAGTCGTGTTTACAAATTTATCCCAATTTTCACCCGCTCCAATAGTCAGGGTTGCACCGCTGCAGGCATCCACTTCTTCTTCAATTTTATTGTTAGAAATTCTTATCACTGTTCCGGCAAATCCTTCATCGCTGACCAATATGTTGGTTCCGCCACCGATTATTAAGATGGGTGAATCACCAGCACTTTCAATTGCCTCAATTATTTCTTTTTCAGTAGAGACTTCTACGAATTTCTTGGCAGGTCCGCCTATACGAAGTGAGGTGTAATCAGATAAATCAGCCATAGGTAAAGGTTAGCGACGCGGGCTCAGAATTGCTTCTTTGCCTCGGAAGCGTTCGAGAATGCGATCGTAATTCTTCTTTGATTGCGCGTCGCGGAAACTTTCTTCAATGTCGTAATAACCATGATGACGTCCTTGCGCGAGTGGTAAATCCATTTGTAATAATCGACCAGCGGCGTGCTTTAGTCGGAGTGAAAACTCCATATCTGCATTTCGATAATAAATTGCCCGTGGATTAAAGCCGCCTATTTGTAGCGCGGCATCTTTATCAAGTGCAAAGAAATAAGAGAATAAAACATCGACTTCTCCAGCACCCTTGTCATCGACTGTGCGCCATTGATCTTCAACATTTACTAATCCCCCGCGCCAACCAACTGCTGCGAAATCTTTTTTGTTTAATTCCTGTAGCACTGGAGAAATTGCATCCCCTGTAAATGTTGTGGATGGATCCATGATTACGACGTATGGAGTTGCTGCAACCTTAAGAAGTGCGTTTGCGCATTCGCCCCATCCTGGATCTTTCTCCAAATGAAATACATGGGTGTGAGAATCGACCACAATGGCTAAATCTTTTGCAGGCTGCGTTGCCAACACAACTATCTCTGCAGAGCTATGTTCTTTAATGGAATTAACACTCGTGATTGCATCTTCATGAAAGCCATGAACAATAATTGCAACAGTGATTCCACGATCAGTTTTTGGTAAATTTTTTAGTTTCTGGATGTCAGCGATGCTCTGCACTAGGGATTTTTCGTGTAGTTCAAAACCACCTGGTACATCAACAATTTCATAACCTTCTTGAGCAATTTGATCACGTATTTGATCTGCGAGTGCAAAATTCTTATCTGCTCGTGCTGCTTGTCTGGCACGACCGAGTTCGTGCAAATTCTCTGGAGCGCTCACTTTAGTTACCTTGTGCTACCAAGGCTTTAGCCATCCCCAAGACTTTTACGCCTTGTGATGTTGCAGAAACTTCAAGACGAACTCCGGCAGCAGAAACTTCTACAACGGTTGCAGAGACAGTGAGGTCAACACTCTTGCCTGCAGGAACAATCACAGGTTTTATAAATCGTGCTGAAAACTCTTTTACATTTTGTGGGCCGCCAGCCCAGTCACTTACGTACTTTCCGGCTAATGCCATGGTTAGCATTCCATGTGCGATGACATCTGGAAGTCCCACGGATTTAGCAAAGGTTTCATCCTGATGAATTGGATTCTGATCACCACTTGCATCGGCGTATTGCTTAAGCAGAGCTCGATTAATTTCGAATTCATGAAGAGGAATCACTGTGCCAATATCATTCATGCTCTGACCACCAATGTCGACCACGACGAAACAATTTTTTCATCTTTGTTAAACAAATCTGACCGGACCGTGATAATTTCGTTTCCAGCTGCAACTTTATAATTTTCAATAGTTGCTGATGTGGTCAATGAATCCCCGGCAACAATTGGTCGATATATTTCGAATTTCTGATCACCGTGAACCAAGCGAGTCCAATCCAATCCAATTTCAGGTTTGGTCAAAATGCTTTCAAATTCGCGCAGTGAAATTTTTATTGAAAATGTGGGTGGTGCAATGGATGTATTTTTTTCACCTATTACAGCAGCAAAAGAACTAATCTCTTCTTGAGTGATTGTGATTACATCTACACCCGCGAAGGTGCGCCCGACGCTATCGGGATTGAGCATTAACGAGTTTCGCGGTGAAGTGTGGAAGATTTGCAACGAGGGCAGAACTTTTTAAGTTCCATACGATCAGGATCATTGCGACGGTTCTTCTTTGTAATGTAGTTACGTTCTTTGCAATCCACGCATGCCATGGTGATTTTTGGACGTACGTCCGCACTCTTACTTGCCATGGTCTTTCTCCTTCTTAGATTGAGGGCTCAGATTACCTGAGGCCCTTCGCGTTACGAAATTAACGCTGCACTGCTTGTAGCGGAGGCGGGATTTGAACCCACGACACAGCGATTATGAGCCGCTTGCTCTACCAAGCTGAGCTACCCCGCCTTAGATGTATTCCTACATCTTTATTGCTTTACATTCGAGCCCCCCACCGGAATCGGACCGGTGACCTTTTCCTTACCATGGAAACGCTCTACCAACTGAGCTAGGGGGGCAGTGGTAGAAGTGTGAGCGTACAACCTCACATCGAAAAATGAAAAAAGGGAGCGATTACAACGCAGGATCGAGGGTAATTTTTCCTGTTGTCTGACGAGCAAGCATCGCTTCATGTGCTTGGCGGGCTTGGCTCAATCCAAATGTTGCACCTACGACTGGTTTTAATTTTCCAGCAAGTACGAGTGCAAAGAGTTCCTCAATTACATCATTGAGTAGCGCTTTGTTTCCAAAGCAATGTGCAAGCCAAAAACCTGTAATTGTTTTTGTTCCGCCCATCAAGGATCCTGGATTAATTTCAGTCGCTGCTGTGCGCGATGCGTTGCCGTATGTAATTAGGCGACCAAAAGGTGCCAATATTTCAAGAGATGCATCGAGAGTTTTTCCGCCAACCATTTCTAAAACCAGATCAACAGGTTTGCCACCATTTGCTGAAAGCATGTCAGCAGCTAAATTCTTAGACGTTGCGTCAACAACTACATCGGCTCCAAGTTTTGTTGCGAGTGCAGATTTCTCTGAAGAAGATGTGACTGCAATAACTTTTGCACCCCACATCTTTGCCAATTGAATAGCGATGGTTCCGACGCCACCTGCGGCTGCATGAATTACAACGCTTTCGCCTGGTTTAACATGGCCAACAGTTTTTAAGATATGCCAGGCAGTTGTTCCTTGCACCAACATGCAAAGTGCCTGACCATCTGTTACGCCCTCTGGAATATTGATCATGACAGCTTTATTTGCAACTGCCTTTTGTGCATATCCCCCACCGCTTACGGAGGCAAGAACACGTCGACCACTTTCAGTAGTGCCAACAACTTCAAGCCCCGGGATAAGAGGTAACTTTTGCGGTGCTAAGTAGCCATTTTCGATTTGATGAGTGTCTGCGTAATTAACTCCAATTGAAGTTACGTTGATTAACTCTTCGTTTGTGCCGGGAGTTGGATCTGCGATTTCGCTAATGGACATTACTTCTGGACCGCCAAATGCGGTTATTTGAATTGCTTTCATTGCCCCGCTGCTTTGAGATCTTTACGCAGTTCAGGAGGCAACGAAAAGAGCAATGTCTCTTCTTTGGCTGTAACTGTTTGAACATCATTAAAACCGTGTTCGGCTAAGAAAGCCAGAACGTCTTTAACCAAAATTTCTGGCACGGACGCGCCACTAGTGAGTCCAATAGTTTCAACGCCTTCGAGCCAATGTTCTTGGATCTCTTGTGCAAAATCTACAAGATGCGAAACTTTGGCCCCGTATTCAAGTGCGACTTCTGCAAGGCGAACTGAGTTCGATGAATTTTGAGATCCTACAACGATGACTAGGTCGGATTGTGGAGAAATTTCTTTAATTGCTTCCTGGCGATTTTGTGTGGCATAACAAATGTCATCACTGGGTGGATCTGAAATTTCTGGGAAGCGCTCCTTAAGGATTTTTACTGTTTCTAGAGTTTCATCAACACTCAGAGTTGTTTGAGATAGCCAGACTAGATTCTTGCCGGGGGTTGGTTGCACTGTTCGTGCTCCCTCTAGACCATCAACGATTTTCACTTTTCCAACTGCTTCACCAGCGGTGCCTTCAACTTCTTCATGACCGTGATGCCCAATCAATAAAATTTCAGCATCTTCGGATGCAAATCTCCTTGCTTCGTTATGAACTTTGGTTACGAGTGGACATGTTGCATCAATTGTTTTAAGGCTTCGTGACGCCGCCTGCTCGTGTACTGCTGGTGACACACCGTGTGCAGAAAAAATTACTGTTTTGCCTTCTGGCACTTCATCGGTTTCATTAACAAAAATTGCACCACGTGCTTCAAGAGTTGAAACGACGTGTTTATTGTGGACTATCTCTTTGCGCACGTACACCGGAGCACCGTAAAGCTCTAGCGCTTTTTCAACGGTAATTACGGCACGATCTACACCAGCGCAATAACCACGCGGCGCAGCAAGGAGAATTCTCTTAGCCATAGGTGCAGTCTATTAGGCTCGCCCCATGTTCGAAACTTCAAGTGAATCTCCTGCACCTGTACGCGTGGTCACTGAAGCAATAAAAGATTATGTGGATCGCCTCGGGCCAATCTGGATTGAAGGCGAAATATCAGAATTAAATGAACGAAGTGGTGGCATGGCATTCATGCGACTGCGAGATACAAGTGTTGATATGAGTATTTCTGTAATGTGTCATAAATCTGTTTTAGCAAGCGTTGCACCGCTTCCCCAAAATGCTCGAGTAGTTATGTATGCCAAAGCTTCTTGGTACACGAAAAATGGATCTCTCACGCTATCTGCACGTGAGATCCGCCAAGTAGGAATTGGCGAGTTAATGGCACGTCTAGAAGAGTTGAAATCTCTTCTAGCAAGCGAAGGACTCTTTGCACTAGATCGCAAGGTTGCGCTTCCGTTACTGCCCAGAAAAGTTGGATTAATTTGTGGTCGAAATACAGATGCAGAAAAAGATGTTGTTGAAAATGCTAAACGCCGCTGGCCTTCGGTTGAATTTGAAATACGTGAAGTAACCGTTCAGGGCGCCGCAGCCGTTGTTGAAGTATCGGCAGCACTTTCTGAACTTGAAGCAATGGCAGAAGTAGATGTCATCATCATTACGCGCGGTGGTGGATCCTTTGAAGATTTGCTTCCATTTAGCGATGAATCTCTTGTCAGACTTGCAGCATCATGTGAAACGCCAATTGTTAGTGCGATAGGTCATGAAAAAGATTCACCGCTACTAGATCTTGTCGCAGATGTCCGCGCTTCCACGCCAACGGATGCGGCAAAACGAGTTGTTCCAGACATTGCCGAAGAGATGGAATTTATAAAGGGGCTGCGAGATCGCGCCACCAGATTCATACTTTCGACATTGGATTTAGAAACATCGCGTATTGAGAATTTACGTAATCGACCAGTTTTGCGTGATCCAATGGTGATTGTTGCAAGCCGTGAAGAAATTGTTTCTGGTTTGCGAGATAGAAGCGTAAGAAGTTTTACATCTCGTTTAACTCTGGCTGGTGAAGATTTAACGCATGTTAGGGCTCGAGTTAGATCACTTTCACCGCAAGCAACTTTGGATCGTGGATATTCAGTGGTTCAACTAGATGATGGCTCAATTGCTCGCGATGCCAAGAGTTTGAAATTTGGTCAAAAACTTCGCTTACGACTTGCTGTGGGCGAGACCAACGCCACAGTCACAGATAAATAAGCAAGGAGTACATTTATCACATGGCTACGGAGAAAAAGCTTTCCTATGAAGCAGCGCGTGAAGAGCTTGCGCAGGTTGTTTCTTCCCTAGAAGCGGGAAGTGCAACTCTCGAAGAGTCGCTGAAGTTATGGGAGCGTGGAGAAGAGTTGGCAGCCATCTGCCAGGAGTGGCTAGATGGTGCACGTAAAAAGTTAAGTGCAGCGAAACCTAAAGCAGAATAAAAATGGCGCCTGATTTTTCATACAGTGACTTACTGCCAATTGGTAACGACTCTACTAAATATCGCAATCTAGGTACGGCTGGCATCTCAGTTGAAAAAATAGGCAACCGAGAAATTCTTTCAATTGCGCCAGAAGCAATTGAAATGCTGACATCAACTGCCATGCATGATATTTCCCATTATTTACGGAGTGCGCACCTTGAGCAATTAGCCAGTATTTTGAAAGATCCGCAGAGTTCTCCCAACGATCGCTTTGTGGCTCTTGATCTTTTGAAGAATGCGAATATTTCAGCTGGTGGAATCTTGCCCATGTGCCAAGACACCGGCACTGCTCTTGTCATGGCAAAAAAAGGTCAGAATGTATTTACGCAGAGCAAAGATGAGGAAGTAATTTCAAGGGGAATTTATAACGCCTTCACAACTCTGAACCTTCGGTATTCCCAACTAGCACCGGTTACGACGTGGGAAGAAAAGAACACTGGAAATAATTTGCCGGCTCAGATTGAAATTTTTGCCGACAGCGATCACCCGGATGAATATAACTTCCTCTACATCGCCAAAGGTGGCGGAAGCGCCAATAAATCATTTTTATATCAAGAGACAAAAGCTATTCTCAATCCTGCAAGCTTCATCTCCTGGCTTGATGAAAAACTCCGATCGATCGGAACAGCGGCATGTCCTCCATACCACCTTGCAATTGTGATTGGTGGCACGAGTGCTGAACACACCGTAAAAACAGCAAAGTTAGCAAGTACTCATTATTTAGATTCACTTCCTACTTCGGGAGATGCCAAAACGGGTCACGGATTTAGAGACTTAGCTCTTGAAAAAGAGGTGCTCGAACTTACTCGCACACTCGGAATCGGTGCACAATTTGGTGGAAAGTATTTCTGTCATGACGTGCGCGTTGTTCGATTGCCTCGACATGGCGCATCACTTCCAATTGCAATTGCAGTATCTTGTTCAGCAGATCGACAGGCGAAGGCAAAGATCACTAAAGAGGGCATCTTCATTGAAGAAATGGAGCGCGATCCAGCTCGCTTTTTACCTGATACTCACGATGAACATCTCAATGATGGTGTGGTAAAAATTGATTTAAATCAGCCAATGGAAAAGATTCGTGAAGAGTTATCAAAACACCCAGTAAAGACTCGACTCTCATTGTCCGGAACTCTGGTCGTTGCACGCGATTTAGCACACGCAAAGATTAAGGAAGCAATGGATGCTGGCGCGCCAATGCCACAATACTTAAAAGATTTTGCGGTGTATTACGCGGGTCCTGCAAAGACACCCACTGGGTATGCATCCGGATCATTTGGTCCAACAACAGCTGGTCGAATGGATTCTTATGTTGATTACTTCCAATCGCGCGGTGGTTCCTTTGTGATGTTGGCAAAAGGCAATCGCTCTCTTGCCGTCACGCATGCATGTAAAGAACATCGTGGTTTCTATCTCGGTTCAATTGGCGGACCAGCAGCACGCCTTGCTCAAGATTGCATTAAGAAAGTTGAAGTTCTAGATTTTGAAGAGTTAGGGATGGAAGCTGTCTGGAAAATTGATGTGGTTGATTTTCCGGCATTTATAGTTGTTGACGATAAAGGAAATGATTTTTTTGCAGAAACTTCTAAACCGCTAACAATCGGGAAGAAGCCGCTTTAGTAGTAATGGCTGCGGCGCCACTTGTTCCAGGCCGCGCAAGGCGAGTTGTACCGTTCTGAAATATAAAGAAGTCCCCATTGAATTTGGGTGACCGGATTTGTTCGCCAATCAGTTCCGACTTTATCCATCTTTGTAGCCGGAAGCGCCTGGGCAATTCCGTGTGCACCAGATCGTGGATTGCGTGCTTGATAATTCCAATGACTCTCTTTTGTCCAAAGACGATTAAGGCATGTGTACTGTTCCTCGCCCCAGCCATATTCAGCCTCCATCATGGCTTTAGTAACTCTCCTCGCGCCCAATGGTTTACGAGCGGCTTCAATAGAAATGCTCATAGCTGAAACCAGGGCGATCTCACTTGAGAAAACTGCTCTCCTGGAATTAAGAGCGGAAGTCAGCGAAGCCGACACAGCAGTTGCAGTACTTGGGGCAACCACCAAAAGTGCGGTTCCTGCTGGTGCATCAGGAAGTACGAGTCGAGTGGTCATCGGAAATTCCAGACCGTAAGCCGTTGGCTGGGCGCTGGTAACAAAAAGCAGGGTCGCAACTGTTGCCCAGATTGCCAAGATCGTCTTTCTTATCTTCATTCGTAGCGCCCTCCTTTCTAGAAGTACTTCGTCCCAACCCTGTTCGCCCTGAAAATTCAGGGGTCAAAGTGACGGGGGAATGGCTTTAGAGTGTCTTGTAGGGGTGGGTCGAGCAACTTAATACAGGCGTGAGTCGCAAATTCTTATAAAAATCTTTGATTGGGGATAAGTAAAAGCGCAGGTCAGCTCTGAGAAAGTCTGATATGTCCGAAATGTGAGTGTGAGATTAAACTTTAACTCGAAATTGGACCTTCCAGCATTTCAGTGACCAACGCTGCGATGGCTGAGCGCTCAGATCGCGTCAATGTGATGTGGGCGAAGAGCGGGTGCCCCTTCAATGTTTCAACAACGGCAACAACTCCGTCATGGCGACCGACTCGAAGGTTATCTCGCTGGCCAACATCGTGAGTGAGAACAACTCGCGATCCCTGACCGATTCGAGAGAGCACGGTTAATAAGACTCCGCGCTCTAATGATTGGGCTTCATCAACGATGACGAAGGAGTCATGCAGTGAGCGACCACGAATGTGTGTCAGCGGCAAGACTTCGATCAATCCCCTAGAGATAATTTCATCAATAATCGGTTGGCTCACCAAGGCTCCCAAAGTATCAAAGACCGCTTGAGCCCATGGCGACATCTTTTCGCCTTCACTTCCAGGCAGATATCCCAACTCTTGCCCACCTACAGGATAGAGCGGTCGGAAAATCACAATCTTTTTATGAGCCCGACGCTCCATGACTGCTTCCAAACCAGCGCACAAAGCGAGCGCGGATTTTCCGGTACCTGCTCGACCGCCCATGGAAATGATTCCGATTTCGGGATCGAGCAATAGATCGAGTGCAATTCGCTGCTCGGCGCTTCTGCCATGTAACCCAAAAGCAGTGCGATCTCCTCGGACTAATTGCAATCTCTTATCTGGCGTCACTCTGGCAAGTGCGCTCGCGCGATCGGAGTGAAGAACTATGCCGGTGTGAATTGGAAGCGAATGCGCTGCTTCATGATCTGCAAAATCAGATGCATATAAATCATCAATAACACCTGAACCGACGGTCAGTTCTTCAATACCAGTCCAGCCGCTGCTGGAAACTAGTTCGGCCAAATACTCTTCGGCTTCAACTCCAACAGAGGATGCCTTCACGCGAAGCGGTAAATCTTTGGTTACAAGTACGACGTCTCTGCCATCTGTCATTAAATTCTTTGCAATTGCCAGAATTCGTGAATCATTTGTGCCATCACGCAAAAACCCATAAGGCATGGAGCTTAGATCCGTATGGTTTAACTCAACTGAAAGCGTTCCGCCTTCTGGGTTGATTTGAATTGGTTGATCGAGGCGACCATATTTCAATCGAACGTCATCAAGACTGCGAAGTGCTGCTCTTGCAAAATATCCAAGTTCAGGATGATCACGCTTGGTTTCTAATTCACCAATAACGGCAATAGGAACGACTACTTCATGCTCGGCAAAGCGAGCCAGTGCTCCTGGGTCTGCAAGTAAAACGCTGGTGTCTAGAACATATGTCTTTCGCCCTTTATTACTCGCAGTCAATCCCTAGCCCCCGAATCTCCGTTGTCGCAAAGAATAGGCTCTAAGGGCTCGAAAAAAATCGACACGACGAAAGTCTGGCCAATAAGCTTCACAAAAGTAGTACTCCGAAAGTGCGCTCTGCCACAACAAGAAGCCGCCAAGACGTTGTTCACCAGACGTTCTTATTATTAACTCAGGATCCGGTTGGCCTGCGGTGTATAAGTATTTGGAAATTTCATCTGCATCGAGGGCGACGGCTGCATCGTTCAAATTCTTTCCGTCCTTAGCACTAGCGGTGAGATAACTCTTAACGGCATCAACAATTTCTCGACGTCCGCCGTAACTAATGGCTACGTTTACTTCCACCCCATCGTTTCTAAAAGGCTTGAGATCGGTTAACTTTTGGGCCAACCACTCAGGTAATAGGTCTAAAGCACCCACAGCTTTAATGTTCCAACGCTTTGTGGCGGCAAGTGCATCAACAGTTTCGCCGATGATTTTAAGTAACGCATCTAATTCTTCTTGAGATCTCTTAAAGTTATCTGTTGATAGCAACCATAAAGTCACAACTCGAACATCTGCTTCATCACACCAACCCAAGAATTCGATGATCTTTTCTGCACCAGCTCGGTGTCCTCTAGATGAATTAGTTATGCCAACATCTTCTGAATCCAATTGATTGGCTTTGGCCCAGCGTCTATTGCCATCGAGAATTACACCAACGTGATGTGGGGTCTGCGAAAAATCTAAGGCCCGAACAAGTCGCCACTCATAGAGTGGGTACAGAGCAGATTTTACGAGCTTACGAATACTGCTTAACAACTCGGCGCTCTGCTATCAGTGAAGCCACTGGAAGAGTTCCAGCCAAAATAAATCCGAATAGGCGTTTAAATGGAAAATGTTGCACCACGGCGAACTGTATTGCGGTCAAAATATAAATTGGATACAGGTATCCATGAACGATTGGAACCCACGTAAGAAGATCTAGTAATGATGGATTATCGAGAATGTACTTAGCGGGCATATATCCGAACCATAAAAGTAAAGACATCACACCAGCGATAATTGCCATCACTCTAAATCGTATTAGTACACCGTTCATAAATCCCCCTTAGTCGCCAACTCTACGACGATATATCGGAAGGTAAAGCACCACCGCCGCCATGAGCCACCAAATTACAACGTATGAAATATGTTGCCAATAAAAGCCAGGAATGCGACCCGTACGCATTTCGGGTGAAACGCGAGTCCTAGAAATATCACCTTCTCGAAATTTTTCATCAACAGCAATGATGTATCCATCATACAAATCTAAATCTGTTAGCCCGACAATCACGCTGCTATCAAGGCGGGAAATAACGCCTGGAGTATTAAGTGCTCGATCCTCATTTTGATGAGCCCGCAATGTTCCAGTTAATTCGATTCGATTCGACATTGCTAACTCTGGTTCATTAAGACGATCAGCCCACAATCCCCTCACAACTAATATTGCAGAAGTGGTATCCACTTGCATTAAGGCGACTTCCCAATCCTTAACAACTCCGCTGCCGTCTTTTTGATTTGGTGCTCTGAAATTGGCCACGTAAAAACCCGATGCGTTGACTGATTTGCTATCTACTTGTGTATCAAGCGGGCTTCGTGGTTTAGCAAGAGTTTCAAGCGGCACTGGGGCTGTAATCGCAGGAGCGGGAGCATTGAGAATAGCTTTCAAATCGCTAGCGCGATCAAGCTGCCACAACCCAAGCCCAACAAAAACGGCAGCAATAAGAAGAAGTGCTAAGTATTCAAGGAACTTTTTAAACACGAGGCAATTTAATCCTGGGCTTGGTCTTTATTTTTTTGTAATCTGTTAAACCTTTTATAAAAATTGCGAAGTAAAAGAACAACTGCGACGGTCAAAAGAATCATCGTAAGAGAACCCGCAAGGCCCATATCTATATTTTTTTGCATGTATAAATCCTCTCACTTTTCACGATAATCTGTGCGCATGGAATCTCAAGGGACATCCGACTTTTCATATGAAGATAGGTATGCAATTCGACCATCTAGAGGATGGCAACTGCCCGCTGCAATCTTTGCAATAGCTGGGATAATCTGGATCTTATGGGCTGGTTTATTCCATGCCACACCTGAGTTTCGCACGACTCTTATTTCATTCTCTGTGATATCAGATGAAGAAGTTTCTATTCGATACTCAGTGCAGCGAAAAAATCCCAGCACGTTTGCAACCTGCACTCTGCAAGCTCGAGATGTCGAAAAGAATGTTGTGGGAGAAATTGAGGATCAAATCACCCCTGGTTCTGCCGATTTCGAACGTTTTTCTTCGATACCTACGCGTAGCGGTGCGGCCACTGCAAGTGTTGTGCGCTGTCGGGCCAAATAACTCAATTCACAATTGCTTGGGCTTTCGCTACCGTTATCCCCTTATGACTTCACAAACGTGGCTTACTCAAGAAGCAGCTGATCGTTTAGCTGCTGAATTGGCGCACCTCGAAGGTGAAGCCCGTGCTGAAATCATTAAGAAAATTGAAGCGGCGCGAGCTGAAGGCGATTTAAAGGAAAACGGTGGTTATCACGCCGCTCGCGATGAGCAGGGGAAAATTGAAGCGCGCATTCGTCAGTTAAAGCAAATGTTGGAAAATGCGCATATTGGCACGCCACCTGCAAGCGAGGATGGTGTGGTTGGAGCTGGAATGGTTATTACGGCAATTGTTGCTGGTGATGAAACTAAGTTTCTATTGGGTTCACGTGAAATCGCATCAGGAGACTTAGATGTCTACAGCGAAAAATCTCCGCTTGGTTCTGCGGTGATGGGAGCCAAAGTTGGCCAAAATGTTTCATTTACTGCGCCCAACGGAAAATCTATTTCAGTGCAAATTAAACACGCAGAGTATTATTCCTAATTGCTTGCGTTCTGATATTTCTTAACGCTCATCGGCACGAAAATAATCATAATAATCGCCATATAAATTAATGACATCGTTAATGGATTCTCGCTAGGAAACGACCCAGCGGTAGCACCGAATTCATTTTCTAAACCAAATAATTGGCGGCACGCAGCAACCATTGTTGAAACTGGATTCCACTCTGCAACGTACTGAAGAGGTCGAGGCATTCCTGTCGTTGGAGCAAAGGCATTTGATAAAAAAGTTAAAGGGAATGTAACTAAGAAACTCACATTTTGAACAACTCTGGCATCACGTGCTGAGAGTCCTATGTAAATTCCAACCCATGAGAGAGCGTAACCAAAAAATAATAAGAATAAGAATGCAAGTGCCACACTTAATAATCCAGAAGTCGGGCGCCATCCAACAATAAATCCCGCCGCTCCCATAACTGCAAGAACGACAATGTTGAGTAATGAATCACCAAGTGTGCGACCGACAATAAGAGCTGAACGCGCAATCGGAAGTGATCTGAATCGATCAATTAATCCTTTTTTCATATCTTCAGCGAGGCCAGATGCAGTTGCCGCTAATGTAAAAGCAACAGTCTGCACAAAGATTCCGGGCATGAGTAGTTGAACATAACCACCAGGTTGGCCCGTTTCAATTGAGCCTCCGAAAACATATCTAAAGAGCAGCACAAACATCACTGGCTGAATTGTTGAAAAAATTAATACTTCGGGAACTCGAGCCAATTGAAGAAGTTGGCGCTTTGTAATAACTATTGAATCGCTCAGTGCATTCATTATTTAACTTCCTCTACTTCTGCTGCATGGCCAGTAAGTGACATGAATACATCATCTAGGGATGGACGTTTAAGCCCTACATCCAGGGCATGAATCCCTTCACCATCCATGGAGCGCAAAACTTCCATGAGAGAGATCGAGCCATTTGAAACCGGTGCTGAGATTCTTCGAAGCCCTTCATCAAGTGTTGCTTTGTTTCCACTAACTCGAGAAACTATTTCTAAAGTCTTGGGAATGTTTGATTGTTCGACTACAACTTCCAACCGTTCTCCGCCAACTTCTTTCTTCAATGCATCTGATGTGCCATGCGCAATAACTTTTCCGTGATCAATAACAACAATGTCATCTGCCAATTGATCTGCTTCTTCTAGATACTGAGTCGTGAGAAGCAAGGTAACACCACCCTTTACGAGTTCTTCAATGACTCCCCACATTTCTTGGCGACCGCGTGGATCAAGTCCTGTAGTAGGTTCATCAAGAAACAAAACCTTAGGTTGAACAATCAAAGATGCTGCTAAATCTAGACGGCGACGCATTCCACCCGAGTAGGTTTTAATTGGTCGCTTTGCGCTATCCGTTAAAGAAAATCGTTCGAGTAATTCGTCCGCACGTTTAATAGCTGCTTTTTTATTTAAGTGATATAAACGTCCGAACATAACTAAGTTATCCCAGCCAGTAAGAGTTTCATCTACAGCTGCGTACTGACCTGAAAGACCAATGATTTCGCGTACTTTTTCAGGATGTTTAATTACATCAATTCCACCAACTGTTGCTATACCTGAATCTGGTGAGAGAAGTGTTGCGAGAATTCTCACAGTTGTGGTTTTACCGGCACCATTTGGACCAAGCACGCTTAAAACAGTGCCTTCTTCTACATCTAGAGATAAGCCATCTAGGGCTCGAACTTTGCCTTTGTTATAGGTCTTAACAAGATTTTCGGCTATTACTGATTTCACGGAGTAAACTTACCGCTATCGCATGTGGCATCGCTACATTCATAGCAACAAATATTATTTTGAGAGGTTTTTAACATGAGCAATGCCCCAGTAAAAGAACATACACATAGAGAAATCATGGTCATCTTGGGTGGCCTAATGACCGGCCTGCTGCTCGCAGCTCTCGATCAAACAATTGTTTCAACTGCTCTAAAAAGTATCGTTGAAGACTTCAACGGACTAAACCATTACACATGGGTTGTTACTGCTTATCTTTTGACCTCGACAGCTTCTACACCTTTGTATGGAAAAATTTCTGACATCTACGGGCGCCGGATTGTTTTTCAATTCGCAATTGTTACATTTCTTATTGGTTCTTTCTTAGCTGGTGCTTCACAAAACATGACTCAACTCATCGCCACTCGTGCACTTCAAGGTCTTGGTGCGGGTGGTTTGATGGCACTGACATTCGTCATCATTGGAGATATCGTCCCTCCTCGCGAACGTGGACGTTACCAAGGATATTTCGGTGCAGTGTGGGGACTCTCATCTGTGGCAGGTCCTTTACTTGGTGGGTTCTTCTCAGATCACGCAACAATCCTTGGCGTAACAGGGTGGCGCTGGATTTTTTACATCAACTTGCCATTTGGAATCGCTGCATTACTTATTACCTCGGCGGTTCTCCACATACCAAAAGTAAAACGTGACCATAAAATTGATTATCTCGGTGCACTTCTAATGGTCGCAGGGACAGTTTCTATTCTTCTTACTGTTTCTATCTACGGTCCAGAACATGGCTGGTTAGATCCACGGACAATCACTTATTTCTTCGCAGGACTTGTTCTTGTAGGTTTGTTTATATATTGGGAGTCAAAAGCTCAGGAACCAATTTTACCTCTTGAACTCTTTAAGAATCACACCTTTACTCTGACTTCAATTTTAGGTGCAGTCATTGGCGCTGGAATGTTCGGGGCAATTGTTATGTTGCCTTTGTACTTACAGGTTGTTAAAGGTGCAACAGCAACAGAGGCTGGATTGAAGCTAATTCCGCTCATGCTAGGAATTGTTTCTACTTCCATATTCAGCGGCAAAGCGATTTCAAAATCTGGTAAGTACAAGAAATTTCCAGTAATGGGAACAACTTTGATGACTATCGGAATTTTGCTGATGGTGACTTTGACTCGTGAAACTCCATTCTGGCAGCTGTCAATCTTCTCAATTCTAGTTGGTGCAGGTCTTGGTCTTTCAATGCAGACAATTGTGATTGCACTTCAGAACGCCGTTGATTTCAAAGATATGGGTGTTGCAACAAGTTCAAATACATTCTTTAGATCTCTCGGCAGCGTTTTTGGTACCGCGCTCTTTGGAAGCATTCTGACAAATCGTGTAACCCATTATTTGCAATCTGGGTTTACGGAGTTAGCTGCAACAAATCCATCGGCCGTGTCCGGTTTTGATCCAGAAAAACTGAAGCAACTCTCTTCAAATACGTCTGTACTTAAGGAGTTGCCGGCTGTTGTTCAAAACACCGCACTAGATGCTTTCGTGAACTCCTTTCATGTAGTTTTTCTTGCCGCTGCTCCAGTTACAGCCCTTGGAATTATCTTTGCTCTGATGCTACGTGAAGTTCCGCTTCGGACAAATAAGGATTATGCAGCTGCTCGAGAAGAGGCAGCTGGGGAAACTCTCGGGTAACGATTGATTAATACATTTAAAAACCGGTTCACCAACCCCTTTGCGGAGTTTCCGCGAGAGGTTGGTGTTCTGGTTTTTGCTTCTTTTTTTGTTGCAGTTGGTTTCGGAATCATTGCGCCAACAATTCCACTCTTTGCTAAATCTTTTGGCGTTAACAATGCTCAAGTAGGTTCGATAATTTCTGCATTTGCTCTTGCTCGCTTTGCCTCAGGACTAATTTCTGGAAAGTTTGTTGACAAATTTGGTGAACGCTTGGTCTTCACCGTAGGCATAGCATTCGTTGCCCTCTCTTCTTTTGCAGCCGCACTCGCGCAGTCCTATGAACAGCTTTTGATCTTTAGAGCTGCAGGCGGACTTGGTTCATCAATGTTCTCTGTTGCTGCAGGTTCAATGATTTTGCGCGCAGTCAACGATGATCAACGGGCACGTGCACAATCTTTGTATAACGGAAGTTTCCTTGTTGGCATGATGGCAGGACCGGTTATTGGAGGATTCTTAACTGCGATTTCTCTACGTGCCCCCTTATTGGTTTATGCCGCACTACTTGTAGTTGCTAGTGCAGCGGGCGGTTTCTTACTTCGTGATTCCGTACTTGCTGCTAGACCCACAGAAAGAAATACACAAGTTAAAACTTCAATTCGTGATGCGCTGGCTATGAAACCCTACGTAATTGCACTGATGATCTCTTTTGTCACAGCATGGGTACTATTCGGAATGAGTCGCTCAGTGTTGCCACTATTTATGGTTGAAGACATGAAATCATCTGCAGGTTTTATTGGAGTTGGATTTACTATTTCTGCAGTTGTCCAAGGGCTTTTTCTTCTCAAAGCAGGGGGACTCTCAGATAATCGTGGTCGTAAATTCTCTGCTATTTCGGGATTAATTTTGCTCGGATTCTCTGTAGTTCTTCTCGTTCTAACTTTTCACCCGTGGATCTTTCTGCTTTCAATGTTTATTGGCGCATTCGGTTCGGCATTTCTATCTACAACCCCCGCAGCAATTGTTGGTGATGTACTAAAGGGCAAAGGTGGGCAAGTGATCGCGCTCTATCAAATGTCAGGAGATGCCGGCGCGATGGTGGCTCCAGTCCTACTTGGATTTATCGCTGATCATTATGGATATAGATCCACTTTTGCAATAAGCGCTCTTCTAGTTTTCTTGGTCATTGCTGCTGCAATAAAATTGCCCGAAACGCGAAGTTCGCATCTCGGGCAATTTAGCAAGTAATTGATATTTAGTCGCGACCGCGCAGAATAGAAAGTAGTCGCAAGATTTCCATATAGAGCCAGACAATTGTGACCATTAGTCCGAAGGCTGCTCGCCATGATTCTTGTTCTGGAGCGGCTGCTGCAACTCCCTTTTCAATCGCATCGAAATCTAGAATCAAAAAGAAGCTAGCAAGTGCAACGCCGGCAATAGCAATCATTGGACCGACACCTGAAATTCCAAAGAGTCCAAGTCCGCCACCAAGGCCTGCAAATGAACCAATTATGCTGACAAGACCGAGCAATAAGTATCCCATCGCTGCGCCGATGAGCATCTTTGTGAATTTCGGAGTTACGCGAATTCGTCCGCTGCGATACGCAACGAGCATTCCTACGAATGCACAAATTGTTCCCATCACTGCTTGTCCAGCAATTCCAGGATATGCACTGTTTAGAACGTGGCTGATTGCACCGAGTGCGATTCCTTGAACTGCGGCATAGGCAAGAATTAATCCTGGGCGAATTGTTTTACTAAAAGTATTGACCATTGCAAGAGCAAATCCTGCAAGCAATGAAATGAGAACTATTCCGCCACCGAGATTAAGTGTCCATGAAATTCCACCTGCTACAACAAGAACTGCAAGAAGCATTCCAGTCCGAGTAATTACATCATCCATTGTCATGCGACCAGTGCGAGCAGATGATGCCGCCGGTGCGTTATAGATCTCTTCTAATTTATTTGGATCGACAGCTGCATAACCCGGATTCTTAAAAGAACGATTCAGTACTGGGTTTGAACTTTGCATTACTTGTGGCTCTCCTTTTTTGTTTGGTTGTGCTCGTGCCCCCGGTGGGGGTCGAACCCACACTGGAAGGATTTTAAGTCCTCTGCCTCTGCCATTGGGCTACAGGGGCCACGTTTTTTTACAACGTGGGCAAATCTACCCGTTTTCCCAAGTGCGGAAACCACTTACAAAACAGGGAGGCCACTTGGTTTATTCCCCTTATTTTTTGGCTATAGACCAGGCGATTCCGTCCAAGATATCGGCTTCCGATGCCACAAATTCTGTGGCGCCAGTTGCTCTCATTATTTCAGATAGAACTAGCGATCCCGCTGTAAAAACATCGGCTCGACCAGGGTGTAAAAAGCCAACCTGTGATCTCTCTGCTGCGTCCATTTTTTGAAATAACAGAGCAACCGAATGTGCTTGTTCAGCAGAAACGCGAGCTAAATGAATGAGATGACTATCGTATTTTTCAAGTCCTAAGGAACTTGCGGCTACCGTAGTGGCTGTACCCGCAACCGCAACAAGCGTTTTTGCTTTTGTTATAGGAACACTTGCTGCTGCAACTGATATAGCTTCTTGAATATCTCTGCGGGCATTTTCAATTTCATCTTGTGTAGGTGGATCCGAGTGGAAATTTCTTTCTGTCATTCGTACGCATCCAATATTTACACTCTTTGCAAAATCTACGGTCGAATGTCCAAAAACAAACTCAGTTGAGCCTCCGCCAATATCGACAACCAAAAATGGTGACTGATCTGCTGAAAATTCTTTTGTGGCACCTATAAAAGAGAGTTTAGCTTCTTCGTCTCCCGAAATAACTTCTGGTTCTATGCCAAGTCTTTCTTTTACTCCATCAATAAAGATATTTCTGTTCGTTGCATCACGTGTAGCACTAGTTGCACAGAATCGAATTCGCTCTACTCCGCGTTTGGAAATCTCCTGCGCAAATAAATCGACGGCCGCAAGGGTGCGAGCGATTGCATCGGAATGAAATGCTTTATTCTGATCAACACCTTGACCTAAGCGCACAATCTCCATCGTGCGATAAATCTCTCGAAAACTTTTTTCATTAATATCTGCGATTAACAATCTTATGGAATTCGTTCCGCAATCTATCGCTGCAACTCTCATACATTCATCTCCGTGTTACAGGCATGCTCTTGCCACCATTGTGGCAATTTACTTAAGGCTTCATCGCCTAAAGGATTTATGCCTGGGCCTACACTCAGTGAGTGCGCAACCAGTGAGTGCAAACACTTCACACGATCAGGCATTCCCCCGGCAGAAATATCTTCAACTTCATCTACGACGATGCCAAGTGCGTTGCGATCAGAAATATATGCCTCATGTGCTTTTTTATATGCAGCAGCTAAGTCAGCATCATTTGCTAAACGTTCATTCATCTCTGCCATTAATCCTGATGACTCAAGTGTAGAAATTGCTCCAGTAAGTCGCGGGCACGTTGCATAATAAAAAGTTGGGAAAGGAGTTCCATCACTGAGTCGTGGGGGTGTTTGAACGACTGCTGGCATAGAACACGGACATCTAAATCCAATTGCCTGTACATCTCTAGGCGTACGTCCTAATTGAAATTCAATGCAATCAAGATCGCTTGGTTGCACACTTTTCATTGATTTTGAGTTTCCGTAATCGATGCAATCATTCGTGCGTACCAAGGTTGCCCATCTGGGATTTTATTTGCGACAGTCGTGCCACTCTCTTCTGTGTATTTGCCATTTGAATCTGTAACGATGTATTGACGCTCTCCAGGCAAAACAAAGTGCAAACGTTCACGTGCTTGTGACTTGATGAATTCTGGATCGCGCCACATCAATAAATCTTTACGTGCTTGTGTAAGGGCAGCGTTATTACTTTCAACTTGAGATTTAAGCGCACTAATCTGTGCACGTTGAGTGAAGTAGTGCTTAATCGGTGGCGCAATTGTCAGCGCCATAAAGAATAAAATAGTTGCGAGAGATAACGCGCGACTATTTCCTCGTCGCTTATTAAAATTCAAACGACTGCGTCTGGCCATCTTTATCCTTGAAATCGAGGGAAAGCTGTGCGACCTGCATACACAGCGCCCTCAGCGAGTTCTTCTTCGATGCGTAGTAACTGGTTGTACTTGGCGACTCTTTCTGTACGAGCTGGTGCACCAGTTTTAATTTGTCCACAATTGGTAGCAACTGCAAGATCTGCAATTGTTGTGTCCTCTGTTTCGCCAGAGCGATGGCTGAGCATGCTGCGGTAATCAGCACGATGGGCCATCTCAACTGCATCAAGAGTTTCTGTCAGCGTTCCAATTTGATTGACCTTAACCAAAAGAGCATTTGCGGTATCTGAATCAATGCCCTTCTTTAAGCGAACTGGATTTGTAACAAATAAATCATCTCCAACAATTTGTACTCGATTGCCAAGAGATGCCGTCATTGATCCCCAACCAGCCCAATCTTCTTCATCGAGTGGATCTTCAATTGATACCAATGGATAGGCATCTACAAGAGATGTGTAATAAGCAATCATCTCTTCCGCACTCTTTGATGAACCTTCAAATTTGTACATGCCCTTTTCGTGAAATTCAGTAGCTGCAACATCCATGGCAAGTGCAATTTCAGCTCCTGGTTTGAATCCAGCCAGAGTGATTGCTTCAATAATTAAATCAAGGGCCGCACGGTTGCTCTCAAGGTTTGGAGCAAACCCACCTTCGTCACCGACACTGGTTGCTAGTCCACGTTGTTTTAAAACAGATTTGAGTGCGTGATAAATCTCTGCGCCCCAACGAAGCGACTCTTTGAAAGTTTGTGCACCAATTGGAGCAACCATAAACTCTTGAATATCAACATTTGTATCAGCGTGCGCGCCACCGTTAAGAATATTCATCATTGGCACTGGAAGTACGTGTGCATTTGGTCCACCTAGGTAGCGAAAGAGTGAAAGGTCAGCACTTTCTGCTTGTGCCTTTGCAACCGCGAGAGATACACCAAGAATTGAGTTTGCGCCCAATCGTGATTTATTTGCAGTTCCATCGAGCGCAATCATTTCGCTATCTACAAGACGCTGATCTTGCGCATCTAATCCAATAACTGCATCAGCAATTTCACCAATTACAAAAGCAACCGCTTTTTCCACACCTTTACCTAAATATCTTGTGCCACCATCGCGAAGTTCGGATGCTTCAAATGCTCCAGTTGAAGCACCACTTGGAACTGCTGCACGGGCTTGGGTTCCATCTTCTAATTGAATTTCGACTTCAACCGTTGGATTTCCACGAGAGTCAAGAATTTCACGAGCTCCAAGTGCTTCAATGAGTGCCACGTGCTACACCTTTATTTCTCTTGAGTATGTCCAATACTACCGCGCCTCTTGCCGCGTTATCTCACTCATTATCTGCTTACTCTGCATGCGCAAAGCATCTTCTGGATCAACTCCATTTTTGTGCGCCCATGCGATTACAGCAAGAAGCGCTGTGCCAACTGATTCTTGAGTTGCAGCAGAGTCATCGGAATGGATAGGCACATCGAGGTGTACTCCATATTTTTCTGCACGATAAAGCAATTTATTTATCAAGGAAAGAGCGGGCTGTGACATCGCAACACCATCTAATGCAGAAGTACGTCCCTTTTCAGCAGCCTTAATTTCTTCCCAATTAGCAATGACTTCTTGACTGTCGCTGACTTTCGTATCCCCGAAAACGTGAGGATGTCTGCTGATGAGTTTTTCAGTTATCACTTTTGCAACATCTTCAATCGAAAAGGGGTCCGTCGGATGATCCTGAGCTATCCGCGAATGGAAATAAACTTGAAGTAAAACGTCACCCAGTTCTTCACGCATTCCTGCACGATCTGAATCGGCAACTGTGTCTATGAATTCGTATGACTCTTCGAGTAAGTATTTAATCAGCGATTCGTGCGTTTGTTCGGCATCCCATGGGCAGCCACCGGGTGAACGGAGCTGGTCCATTACCTCAACCAAACGTTGCAAGTATGAAGTATTCATACCGTTAATTTAATTAATTATTTGCTGGAAGGAGCAACTGCAGAACCTGCCGAGTCGACAGGAATAACATCAGCATTAACTTCATCCCAAACACCGTAACGTGGATTAATTACTACCTTATTTTCTTTAGCCGTATCGATAACAAGTTGCTGGATTGCAGAACCAATTTGTTCTTGTGGAACACCTGTTGCCGCAAAACCTTGACCTAATTTGTCTGAAATAATGATGCTTTGTAAATACAGATCAAAATCAACTGACGCAATTCCGGCACCAACAAGTGCCTTAGGTAATGCTGCAGGACCGCCCACTTGCTCGACAATGCTTGCTCGACGAGTATCTATCTCTGCTTTTGAGACAGTTATCTTTAGCTTCGCTGCTACTTTATTAAGTAACTCTGAAAGCACATGGAAACGCATTTGTGCGCGGTTTAAACCTTCGCCAACTTCTAGTTGCATTTGTGAAGTATCAACTCCGCTACGTTCGGCCATGATTGCATCAATACTTGCTTGCACAGTTGATTGCGAAATTTTTACTGATCCTACTGAGGCAGCCGAACTTACTTGCGAACAACCGGTGAGTACTATCGCTGCCGCAATCGCGACAATTGAGAAAACTTTTTTCACTATGAACTGCCTTTCGGAGTTGGTGCCAATTCGGTAACGACCTGTGTTACCCAAGCCAGAAGAGAAGTATCCACTACTGGAGCCGTATTTTCTGACGGATTCCAGGCAGAACTCTTGGGTAAAGAGACTAAAGCCGTTGAAGATGCTGATTTATAGAGTGATCCCGGATACATGCGAGCCAATTTAAGTTGCATAGATTCAGGCAAATTAATGGGAGAAAGACGAACAAATTTTCCTTGGGCTACAACCTCGCGCAAGGAAATGCTCTTCGCAAATGCGCGTAGTGCTGCGACACCAAGCAACGTTTGTGCTTCTTGTGGCAGTGCGCCAAAGCGATCTATCAATTCCTCTTCAATGGCATCAACATCTTCTCGATTTCGAACATCTGCAAGTCGGCGGTAAAGATCTAACCGCAAGCGCTCACCAGGCACATAGGCTGCATCAAGATGTGCATTGATCGGCAACTCCACTTTGCAATCATGATTGGGTTCGGATGTTTCAATGATTCCAGATTTGTATTCATGAACTGCTTCACCAACCATGCGCATGTATAAATCAAAACCAACATCGGCAATATGACCTGATTGCTCGCCACCCAATAAGTTTCCGGCTCCGCGAATTTCAAGATCCTTTAGCGCTACACGCATTCCCGCACCTAACTCGGTATTGGCTGCAATAGTTTTCAATCGATCATGGGCTAATTCACTCAGTGGTTGATCTGGTGGAAACAAAAAATATGCGTAGGCACGTTCGCGCCCACGTCCAACTCGACCACGAAGTTGATGAAGTTGAGACAAACCAAAAAGATCCGCTCTTTCAACTATCAAAGTATTGGCATTGGCAATATCTAGTCCGCTTTCAACAATTGTCGTGCAGACCAGAACATCAAAATCTCGATTCCAAAATGCAAGGATTACATCTTCGAGCGAGCCCTCGCTCATTTGACCATGTGCGATTCGAATTCGTGCCTCTGGTACAAGTTTTTGTAATTTTTGCGCTGCTTGATCAATAGATTCAACACGGTTGTGAATGTAAAAGATTTGACCATCTCGTAATAGTTCGCGATGTATTGCCGCAGTAATCTGCGCATCATCGCGCGCACCGACATATGTCAAAATTGGATGACGTTCTTCTGGCGGAGTTGTAATCGTAGACATTTCACGAATTCCGGTAACAGCCATTTCTAATGTACGCGGAATGGGTGTTGCAGACATCGCCAGAACATCCACACTTGTGCGTAGCTTTTTGAGAGATTCTTTTTGCTCGACACCAAAGCGTTGTTCTTCATCAACTACGACCAAGCCCAGATCTTTAAAGCGCACATCATTTGAAAGTATGCGATGGGTGCCAACAACAACATCAAATGTGCCTGCTTCTATTCCGGCCAAAATTTCTTTCGTTTCTTTGGCGGTATTAAACCTGGATAAACCTCCAACTTTTATAGGAAAACCTGAATATCGTTCTTCAAATGTTTTGGCATGTTGTTGAACGAGTAACGTTGTCGGTACAAGAACTGCTACTTGTTTCCCATCTTGCACAGCTTTAAATGCCGCGCGAATTGCTATCTCAGTTTTTCCGTATCCAACATCTCCACAAATGATTCGATCCATAGGATATGGACGTTCCATGTCGGCTTTAACTTCGTTAATTGTTGAGAGTTGATCAGGAGTTTCAATGTAGGCAAATGAATCTTCGAGTTCGCGTTGCCAAGGCGTATCTGGTGAGAATGCATAACCAGGAGATGAAGTACGTGCGGCATACAACCTAATTAATTCACCTGCGATTTGGCGAACCGCTTTGCGTGCACGGCCCTTTGCTTTTTGCCATTCACCACTTCCGATTCGATGGACAGTGGGTGTTTCACCACCAACATACTTACTAACTTGTTCGAGTGAATCTGTTGGAACGAATATTCGATCTCCAGGTTGCCCACGTTTGGCAGAGGCATATTCCAGTACTAAATATTCACGAGTAATTCCAGCCACTGTTCGCGAAACTAATTCGATATATCTTCCAATTCCGTGTTGCTCGTGGACAACAAAATCATCTGCTTTTAACTCCAATGGATCAATAGCGGTTTTACGTTTTGACGGTAGTTTTTCACTATTACTTATTGCACCTTTACTGCCAGATAAATCCCGCTCTGTAATGAAAAGGATTCGTGCAGATGGCACGCTAAAACCAAATGCGATTGTGGATGTCACGACCCGAACTGATATTTCAGCACTTCGAAATAAGTTTGCGTATCGCTCGTGCATTCCATGGCCATGAGCAGCAAAAACTAGATTCTTTCCGGACTCAGGAGCATTTCGAAACTCATTTACAAGGCGTTCAGTGTTTCCCCGCAAAGGATCAATTGCTTGTGCGTCTAAAAACTCCGTTTCGTCATCTAGATCACTGCCAAAGGTGTTGAAACTTCGGTACTTCAATTTGTTTTTAGTAATTTCTGTATTCAATTCTTCCCAGGTCATGTACGTTCCATCTCCGCTGTGCAGTGGTACTACTCCTCCACTTGCAGCGTTAAGCCATGACGCTAGATAAAACTCTTCGTTAGTCGCAAGGAGATCTGCGGCTCTAGATTTAATTCTTTCTTCATCAATAAATATAACTTCTGTATTTGCTGGCATTCGATCCAAAATACTCTCGGTTGATTCAACTAAGAGAGGGATAAAAGACTCCATGCCTTCTGTTGCAATTCCTTCAGATATTTTTTCCAATATCTCCGAAGCGTGTGGAAAATCAGTGATGAGTGCCTTTGCTTTAGCTCTGACTCCTGAAGTGAGCAATAATTCACGGCAGGGAAGTACCTTGATAACTTCTTCTACAGCACCTGTCGTTCGCTGTCCGGCAACGTCGAAATAACTAATGTCCTCAATTTCGTCACCAAAGAAATCAATACGCACTGGTTGACTAGCTAGTGGAAGAAATACATCGACAATTCCACCACGAACGGCAAATTCTCCTCGTCGTTCGACTAAATCTGTTCGTTGGTATGCAAGTTCACCAAGGTGATCAATTAACTCTTTGAGGTCGCACTGTGTACCGACCTTAAGTTCGCGCACAGGTTTTTCTGCAAGTGAATTTATTATTCGATGGATGAGGCCGCGAACCGGTGTTACAACAATCGGATTGTGCGATTTATTGTTCTTTAGTTCGATAAGGGTCGCAATGCGTCGTGCAACCGTGTCACTCCTAGGACTCAATCGCTCATGCGGCAAAGTTTCCCATGCAGGAAATTCAAAAACTTGTTCATACAATTCATGAAGATCGCTAACGAAATCTTCACTAGATCTACTAGAACTTGTAACAATTAACAGTGGGCGCTGTGCAGCACGAATTGATGCCAGAAATGGGTGCAAGGAAGAGGGTCCAATGATGCGCTTTTTACTTTCTAGTGCATCGCATATGTGAGCATCGGCAGCTAGTGCATCTCGTACGAGTTTCACATTGCCCCCTATCTCAGAAAACGCCTTATGCCCCAACTCCGTGGAACCGGAGGGGGCTTAATGGGACAAGTCTAAGGCAAGTGAACCTGTCATGATTAGCCAATGTCTACGCAAGATTCTGCAGAAGCCAACGCTAATGATGGCTCTGGTTTGCGTGCTGATGTCCGAAAACTTGGCGACTTGCTCGGTGAATCACTCATCCGTCAAGAAGGAAAAGATTTACCTGAATTAGTTCAAGCAGTTCGTAAGGCTGTTAATGATGGTGGTGGAGATGAACTGTTATCTACACTTTCCATTGAACAATCGGTTCAACTTGTTCGTGCGTTTAGTACGTATTTCAACTTAGCAAATGTTGCAGAACAAGTTCACCGAGCCCGAGTTTTGTCTGATGCCAGAGCACAAGGTGGATCGTGGTTGACAAAGGCGGTAAACAAAATCGCTGCGGCGCAAAGCGCGAATACGCCTGGACATGAGTTTTCGACGCAGGATATACAGCGCTGGGTCAATGAATTACATGTGCGCCCTGTGTTTACCGCTCATCCAACCGAAGCAGCAAGACGTTCAGTGTTAAATAAATTGGCACGTGTAGCAAAACTTTTAGATCAGCCGAACTCAGAATCACAGCGAATCCAATTGGCTGAAACTATCGATGTTCTGTGGCAAACCGACGAATTAAGGGTTGGACGTCCAGAACCTCTTGATGAGGCAATGAATGCTCTGTACTACTTAGATGACTTATTTAAGTTAACTATTCCAGAAGTTCTTAGTGACTTTAAAAATGAAATTGCACGCCTTGGAGTCGATCTTCCAATCAATTCTCGCCCAATTTCTTTTGGCAGTTGGATTGGTGGAGACCGCGATGGCAATCCGAATATCACCGCATCAATTACAAAATCAGCAATGGTGCTACAGGTCGGTCACGCTATTCGCGTAACAATTGCAGCAATGGATGAACTACGTCAGATGCTCTCAGTTTCTACTCGCATCACTGGTGTGAGCCAAGCTCTTTTGGATTCCGTCGAAGTAGATCTAAAACATATTCCAGAGTTTGAAGAACGATTTAAGCGCCTGAATGTTCAAGAGCCCTATCGTTTAAAGGCGACAGCAATAGTGCATCGGCTTGCATTTACTCGAAATCGTCACGCGACGGGGGCCGAACACGTTGAGCACCGTGATTACAACGACACGTCAGAATTATTGACTGACTTAGCTTTAATGCGGGATTCATTGCTTGAAAACCGTGGGGAATTCATGGCCACAGGTTTGCTTGAACGAACTATGCGCACCGTCTCTGTCTTTGGACTAACTCACGCAACTCTTGATGTTCGAGAGCACTCTGATGCACATCATCATGTAATTGCTTTTGCTCTGGGTAATTCATACAGGGATATGAACCACCAAGAGCGATTCGCCCTTCTTGCAAGGGAAATTTCATCAACAAAGATTTTAGAATTTAGTAACTGCGATGAGAATGCTCAAAAGACTCTCGATACCTTTGCCGCGATCTTCGATATTGTTCAGCGATTCGGACCTGAATCTATTGAAACATATATTGTTTCGATGACGAAGGGTCCTGATGATTTATTGGCAGCAATCCTTCTGGCTAAACGAGCCGGGCTTGTAAATATCTCCACTGACACTGCAATTATTGGTTTTGCCCCGCTACTTGAAACCGTTGCAGAACTTCGTGCCGCAGGTGAAATTCTTGATGAATTATTGAGTGACCCTGGATATAGAAAGATTGTCAAACTTCGTGGAAACTCACAAGAAATCATGTTGGGATATTCAGATTCAAATAAAGATGCAGGAATCGCTACTAGTCAATGGGAAATTCATCGAGCTCAACGTAAATTGCGCGACGTTGCGATTAAACATGGAGTTAAATTACGTTTGTTCCATGGTCGTGGTGGCTCAGTTGGCCGCGGTGGAGGCCCAACATATGACGCTCTTGTGGCTCTGCCATGGGGTTCAATTGATGGACAGATCAAGATGACTGAACAAGGTGAAGTAATTAGCGATAAGTATTCCTTGCCTTCACTTGCTCGCGAAAATATTGAACTCATGCTTGCTGCATCATTAGAAGCAACTGTTCTAAATCGTGCGCCACGTCAGAGCGAAGAAAGTTTAGAAAAATGGAATACGTGTATGGATCTGATTAGTGAAAAATCTTTTGCACGTTATCGATCACTTATAGATCACCCAGATTTGCCTGCTTACTTTTATGCATCAACTCCGGTGGAACAACTTGGTCACATGATGTTGGGTTCTCGCCCCTCTAGACGTCCGGATGCTGCAGGCGGATTAGATAGTTTGCGGGCAATTCCATGGGTATTTGGTTGGACTCAATCTCGTCAGATTGTCCCTGGTTGGTTTGGTGTTGGAAGTGGATTAAAGGCAGCCCGTGAAGCTGGTAAATCTGATGTCATTCAAGAAATGCTTGAACAATGGCACTTCTTTCACACATTCATCAGCAATGTTGAGATGACTTTAGCTAAGACGGATCTAGATATCGCAAAGCGTTATGTTCAAGCACTTGTTCCAAAAGAATTGCATCACTTCCTGGAAGTTATTACTGAGGAATTTACATTAACGTGTGAAGAAATACTTAAAGTGACGAAAAAGGAATCTCTCCTGGGTGATCAGCAGATTTTGGCACAGACTTTGCAAGTGCGAGATGCCTATCTTGCTCCTCTCCACTTGATGCAAGTAAATCTTCTCCAACGAGTACGTGAGCACGACGGTGAAGTTGAACCAACGTTGCAGAGGGCGCTTCTATTAACGATTAATGGTGTTGCAGCAGGTTTGCGAAATACAGGTTGATTCTTAGCTGTTAAAGCGTGACTGCGTTTGCTCTAATCCATGTGCAATCAGAGATTCGACCACATCACAACCGCGATCAATAAATTCTGGAAGCGTTTTTTTCTCAGCTACAGAGAACGCTTTCAAAACAAAATCAGCTGGATCTTGAGAACCCATTGGCCGTCCAATTCCTAATCGGACTCTGTAATATTCTGCAGTCGCCAGTGCAGATGTCATTGATTTCAAACCATTATGACCATTATCGCCGCCAGCAATTTTCGAACGAATTGTTGAATACGCAATATCTAATTCGTCATGCAAAGCAATAATGCGATCAGGTTCGACTTTATAAAAAGCTGCAAGTGCCTTAAGTGGGCCACCAGTTTCATTCATGTAGCTCTTAGATTTTGCGATGATTACTGACTGAGCATCATCTCCGAAGCCAATTTTAAATGCAGCGATTTCAGTGCGCGATTTATGAGAAGACCACTTAACTTTATGTCGCTTAGCTAATTCGTCAACGACCATCTGCCCAATATTGTGGCGAGTTGCTGAATATTCTGAACCCGGATTACCGAGTCCAATTACTAACCAAACCATGACGCAAGGTTAGTGGCTAGGCATCCTTCTTCTCTGCATCACCGGCGGCAGCAGCGCCATCGGCTGGTGCAGCAGCATCTGCTGCAGGTGCAGCAACTTCTTCAACTGCTGTTGAACGCTCTGAAAGGTGCACAACAATCATCTTTGGATCGGAAACAAGTGTGACACCTGAAGGAAGATTTACATCTGCTGCATACTTTGATGTACCAGCAACAAGTCCAGCGATATCAAGTTCAAGGTGTGAAGGAATAGAAGTTGCTTCTGTTTCAACTTCAATTGTGTTATTTACGTGCTCAAGAATTCCATCGCGATCGTATTCGCCTGTTGCGTGAACAGGAACAGAAACAACAACTTTTTCACCGCGACGAACGATTACAAGGTCAATATGATCAAGAGTCAATTTAATTGGATGGCGCACAACAGCTTTTGGAAGTGTGAGTTCTGTCTTGCCATCTACAACGATGTCGAGAAGCACGTTTGATGTTTTTAGTGCAACGCCTAATTCGCGTGCTGGAAGAGTTATGTGTGATGGCTTCTCTCCGTGACCGTAGATCACAGCAGGGACTTGACCATCGCGACGTGCGCGCCGTGATGCACCTTTACCGAATTCAGTGCGACGAATTCCGTTGATGGTGATTTCAGCCATTTTAATTTCTCCCTGTTAGGTAAAACTTTCGGTTAGTGCACAAAAGTCCCAGCAGGAGCATTTACCTGCACCGTCGATAACGGAAGTTAAAAACCCTCGCCGGAACGAGGCAAAGATTAGCGAAGGGTTATCGGCTCTGGCAAATCGCGCTTATGAATGGCCATCGAAGAGGCTAGTGACAGATCCATCTTCAAAGACCTCTCGAATTGCGCGCCCAAGCAGCGGTGCAATCGAAAGAACGGTGAGGTTATCGAATTTTTGATCTTCTGATATCGGAAGAGTATTTGTAACGACTACTTCACTTGCTCGAGAATTTTTCAATCTTTCAATTGCAGGACCTGAAAGCACTGCGTGAGTTGCTGCAATGATTACTTCTTTCGCACCGGCTTCAAATAGTGCGTCCACTGCTTTAGTAATTGTGCCTGCTGTATCGATCATGTCATCAATAACAACGCAGGTTTGACCTTCAACGTCGCCGACAACGCGACCGGTGATTGATTCATTTGGAATGCGTGGATCGCGGGTTTTGTGAATAAATGCGATTGGGCATCCGCCGAGTAAATCTGACCAACGTTCTGCAACGCGTACTCGACCCGAATCTGGAGAAACAATTGTGAGTCGTGAGCGATCAACTTTTGAGCCAACGTAATCTGCAAGCATTGGAAGTGCGAATAAGTGATCCACTGGACCATCAAAGAAACCTTGAATTTGTGAAGTGTGAAGATCGACAACCATTAAGCGATCTGCACCAGCTGCTTTAAATAAATCTGCCATGAGGCGAGCAGAAATTGGTTCACGTCCGCGGTGTTTCTTATCCTGGCGCGCATAACCATAAAAAGGTGCAACAACAGTTATTCGTTTAGCAGATGCGCGCTTGAGGGCATCAACCATTATGAGTTGTTCCATTATCTGTTTATTTACTGGTGCAGAGTGACTCTGTAATACGAATGCATCGCAACCGCGAACGCTCTCTTCGAAGCGAACAAATATTTCTCCATTTGCAAAGTCATATGCAGATGTTGGTGTAATTGGAACACCGAGTTCGTAGGCAACTTCTTCGGCTAACTCCGGAAATCCGCGGCCTGAAAAAAGTCTTAACCGTTTTTCAGATGCCAGACGGAGTTCGCTCATGGGGCTTAGCCTCTCTTATGTCCGTTTTCACTGCCAGCATGACGCGCAGCAGCTTCGGCTGATTTTGTGCCAGAACGTTTGCGCAAGACCCAGCCTAAGACATTTCGCTGTCGTGATCGACCAACTCCGATCGCCCCAGGGGGAACATCTTCAGAAATCACAGAACCTGCAGCCGTGTATGCCCCATCACCAATTGTTACTGGTGCAATCAAAATTGAATCACTTCCGATTCGAACGTGGTCACCAACGATTGTTTCGTGTTTTTCTACGCCATCGTAATTTACAAATACTGTTGCTGCTCCGATATTGCTGCCTTCACCAATTTTGGCATCCCCAACATATGAAAGGTGCGGAACTTTTGAACCATCGCCGAGAGTTGAATTCTTAATCTCAACAAATGCACCAGCCTTGGTCGCAGTTCCTAGATTTGTCCCTTTACGTAAGTATGAATAAGGGCCCACCTGTGCATCTTTTCCAATGGTTGCTTCAAAACAATTAGATTCCACAATGCGAGCACCTTCGAGGACTGTGCATGATTCAAGAGTTGTACGTGGGCCGATTACTGCGCCAGATTTAATTGTTGTAGCACCGAGGATCGCAGAACCTGGATAAATAGTTACATCGCGTTCAATGCTGGCGGTTGCATCAATCCATGTTGTTGTTGGATCTGTGATCGTGACGCCGGTTCGCATTAAATCGCTATTAATTCGATCGCGTAAATATGCACCGCTTTCGGCAAGCTGCTCGCGATCATTAACACCTAGAGTCTCAACATAATCATCAATCAACGCAGCTGCCACTTCTCCGCCTGCTTGACGCATGATTTCGAGTACATCGGTTAAATAGAGTTCGCCTTGAGCATTACTTGTTGTGAGTTTGCTAATTGCTGATGCAAGCAGCGCTCCATCAAATATGTAAACACCAGAATTAACTTCAAAGATTATCTTCTCTGATTCTGATGCATCTTTTTCTTCAACAATACGAAGAAGTGAGCCATCATCGGCCCTAATGATGCGGCCATACCCCGTTGGGTCTGGATGTTCGGCAGTCATGACAGATGCGCTAAATCCACCGTTGTGATGAAATGAAATTAATTGTGCAAGTGATTGCGTTGTCAGCAGTGGTGTATCTCCCGCTAAAACAAGCACAGACCCTCTAGGTGAAATTCCGGCGAGCGCTAACTGTGTTGCGTGCCCAGTTCCGCCACGTTTTTCTTGAAAAACTGTTACAGCTTTTGGCGAAATTAATGCGACATGTTCTTCAACTTTTTCGCGACCGGAACCAACGACAACTCTTATCTCTTGTGGAGAAAGGCCGTGCACTGCATGTAAGACGTGTCCAACTAATGTACGACCAGCAACTTCATGCAAAACTTTTGGTAGCAAAGATTTCATTCGTGTTCCTTCGCCAGCGGCAAGAATAATCGCGCACTCAAGTAATGAGTCTGTGCCCTTTGGTGACGTCATGCTCCGCCACCAGGTATCGATCCTGGACCCTGGGCTTCAAAGGCCCATGTGCTAGCCACTACACAATGGCGGAACCCGTATTCTCCCTTATCCGCACTAGTACTTTCGACCACTAAAGTTGCCTTACGCGAGAAATTTTAATAAATACTTTTGGAAAGTGAGGCGAAAATGCGCGATGAAGTAGACCGCCTCATCGCCGCATGGAAGGCACAGCGCCCAGATCTGGATTTATCACCACTTGGAGTCCTCAGCCGAATCACGCGAATTTCGCGTCACTTAGATATCGAAAGACGCAACGCATTCGCAGATTTAGATACTTGGGGATTCGATGTACTCGCAGCTCTCCGACGTGCTGGTGCTCCATATCAACTTTCGCCAAGTCACTTAATGCAAGAGACGCTCGTGACAAGTGGCACGATGACAAATCGATTAGATCGCCTAGAAGAGCTCGAACTAATTACGCGAGAACAAGATCCCAGTGATGGCCGTGGCTCATTAGTAACACTCACAAAATCTGGGGTCCGCGCTGTTGATGCAGCGATGGAAGCCCTCTTAGGACGCGAAAGAAATTTCTTGGCACCCTTATCTAGCGATGAAAAGAAAGAACTTGCTCGATTGCTCAGTCTTATTGCTGCACAATTTGAAGATGAAATTTAATGTGACTCAATAATTTTGGCTCCATTAACTGGGCCGAATGCTCGAGTAACACTTCCAACTACACCAGATGCACTCAAGGCAACTGCTAAATCTAAACCATGTTCTTCATCTGAAACTAAGAATGCAACAGTTGGCCCAGAACCAGAAACTATCGCGCCAAGTGCTCCATACTCTTGACCAACATCAAGGATTAACCGAAGAGCTGGTCGAAGTGAACACGCTGCTGGCTGTAAATCATTTACTAATAAATTACCCACGGCTTTTGGATCACCAGCTACAAGTGCTTGCATTAAAGCATCACTAATTTGCGGCGCACTAATGTCTAATCCTTGGCGCAATCGATCGCACTCGTTGTAAACAGCAGGAGTTGAAAGCCCAACGCTCGATAGTGCTAAAACCCAGTGATACGTCCCGCGCGAAAGTGCTGCAGTGAGTTGATCTCCCCTGCCCTGACCAATAGCAGTTCCGCCACTAAGTAAAAATGGAACATCACTACCTAACTGCGATGCAATTTCATGCATCTCTTCGCGCGTCATTTCTAAGTTATACAACTCATCAATTGCAACGATTGCAGCTGCTGCGTCTGCACTTCCGCCAGCCATACCGCCAGCCACAGGAATAGATTTTTTGAGCTCTATGTGTGCGTCAATATCAATGTCAAATTTATTAGCGATTAGCTCGGCTGCTTCCACAACTAGATTAGAAGAATCTGTTGGAACTCCATGAATTTGATCGCCAGTAACAGTGAGGTTAATTCCAGACCCTTGTTCGGCAATTTTGATTGTGATCTCATCAAAAATTGAGATTGCTTGAAACACAGTTACGAGTTGGTGAAAACCATCAGATTCACGTGGGCCAACTGATAGTTGTAAATTTACTTTTGCCGGCACTCGCACGGTTACGGATCTAATTGGCACGTTAAAACCCTAATCGTGCAATTGTGCAAAAATCATTAACTAGGAGCGATTCGCCTCGAAGTGTCGGATCAATTCCTGCTTCGGTAAGTACTTTTTCGGCCGCTCCAGAAGAACCGTAAATACTTGCAAGCGCAGAACGCAACATTTTTCTCCGTTGTGCGAAAGCGGCATCAATTAATGTAAAAACACTCTTTCTCAACGACTCATCACCTAGCGGTTGGTGACGAGTAAATGAAACAAGTTTTGAATCCACACCTGGAATCGGCCAGAAAACTGAACGAGATATCGAACCAGCACCGCTGAGATTTGCCCACCATGCAGCTTTTACAGATGGAATTCCATATTCTTTCGAACCTGGTTTGGCAGCCAAGCGATCTGCAACTTCTGCCTGCACCATGACAACTCCAGATTTCAGAGTTGGAAAATTCTCCAAAAAGTGAAGTAGTACAGGAACCGAAACGTTATA
>Ga0114967_10000399_pt1 | contig 36734 bp, 34 predicted proteins | sample M_130628_MF_Meta_FD_92639 | JGI IMG/M metagenome (GOLD analysis project Ga0114967, IMG submission 92639) | Freshwater microbial communities from Lake Montjoie, Canada to study carbon cycling - M_130628_MF_MetaG | ecosystem: Environmental > Aquatic > Freshwater > Lake | place: Lake Montjoie...
CCAATCGTTGAGAAATTTGACCAAACTGGGGTTTTACTTGGTTCGGCAGTTTTAGCAGCAATTGGTATTTATTTATTTAGTACCCAAACAGGTGCAATGGCTTATGTAGCAGCTGTTTTCTTTGCTATGGGCGTTGCATTATTCTGGCCAAATATGGTTGGTTTTATTGCCGAAAAAGTGCCTTTGAGTGGTGCTTTGGGTATGTCAATTATTGGTGGAGTTGGTATGTTTTCTACTTCAATTTTTCAACCAATTATCGGCAATTGGATCGACTCTGCAAAAGCCGAGCAAACAGCTGCTGGCTTAACTGGCGATGAAATGGAATTGGCCGCAGGACAAGCCACACTTAGTACAATGGTAATATTTCCAGCTATTTTGATTGTAGCATTTGCTATTTTGTTTTTCTGGCAAAAAAGAAAACCAGCTCAAGCATAAGGTTTTAGATACATAATGCAATTATTAAAAGGCCTCGCTAAGCACTTAGTGAGGCTTTTTGTTTGAGCCAATAAAAGGTGTAAATTTGTGATATAATTTTAAAAAACAAAATCATGGGCTTAGTTTATGCAGATATTGAATTAATCAATGCGGATGATATAGGTTTGGTACGTCGTTACATCATTGGTGAAGAAGAGGTTAAGCGTATTTCGTTAAATATACTTGTTGATACGGGGGCTTATAACCTATGTATCAATGAATCTATTCAGCAACAGTTAGATTTACCATTCATAGAAAAACGCAAGGCACAACTCGCCAATGGCCACATAGAAGAATATAATGTAGTTGGGCCAATAGTTTTAAAATTCAAAAATAGACAAACAGTTTGCAACGCAATGGTTTTACAGGGTGATAGTGAGCCACTTTTGGGAGCAATTCCATTAGATGACTTAGATGTTGTAATTTTACCACTTCGTCAAGAAATGATTGTAAATCCAGAACATCCTTATTACGCCCAGATGAAGTTAAAGTAAAAATATGAATGATTATTAAAAAAGCCTTTCTAAGCAATTAGTGAGGCTTTTATTTTCAAATAAAATCCCTTATCTCAAGCGAAATAAGTGATAAGAATTAAACTACTAACTTGTCTATTAATAATAATGCTTTTTGATGATAATATAAAATATTTTTTGACTTACTTACCTTATTCTAATTTTTCTTAATAAAAATATTTTTTTATTAAATGCACTGTGTTTTAAAAAATTTAGTTATTAAACGATTTTAGGTAAATAAATAATTAATCATTTGAATGTTTTGTATTAAATTTGAGCGAATTCGATTTAAATAAAATTTTAATATATTATTGATGATTAAAATATCAACTCCAGGTCGTATCTGTCTTTTTGGAGAGCATCAAGATTACCTCGGTTTACCTGTCATTGCTGCGGCAATTTCTCGCAGAGTTGATATGTCTGGCGAGCATCGTGCTGATAAGCAAATTATCATTCATTTACCTGATATCGGCTCAGAGTTACTTATGGAAATTTCGGCTACTCGAATCCCCTATGAAAACAAAAGAGATTACTTTAGAAGTGGATATAATGTGCTGATTGATAAAGGTTTAGCTTTCTCGAAAGGCTTAGAATGTACTGTACGAGGGAATATTCCAATCAATTCAGGCACATCTAGTTCGTCGGCATTATTGGTTACTTGGATACATTTTTTATCGAAAATGGCTGATATTCCTCGTGTATTTAATTCAAAAGAATTGGGCGAAATGGCCTACCAAGCCGAGGTAGTTGAGTTTGGCGAACCCGGTGGAATGATGGATCATCTTTCTACTGCCATCGGCAATGCAGTATATCTGACATTTGATCCTAAAACGACAGCCGAGGCTATCGAACCAAAACTTGGTAGCTTCGTTTTGGCTGATTCATGCGAGCCAAAAGATACGATAGGGGTATTGAAAAGAGCAAAATTTGCCCGTTTAGCACTCATCGAGAAGATAAAACAGCAATTACCCGAATTCTCGTTACACACTTTTGATTCTGCCGAAAAAGAAAAATTAAAGACGTTTTTGAGCGAAGATGATTATACACTTTTCCTCGGAACACTCAGAAATAGAGATATTTTGAGAGAAGCTTTGCAACTTTTCAAGTCTGATAAAATGACTGATGAAATTTTGGGAAATTTACTGCTTGAGCATCATGCTATTTTGAGAGACGTTTTGCAGATTTCTACACAAAAAATCGAAAGAATGCTTGATGCAGCTATGAGTGCAGGTGCTTTAGGTGGAAAAATTAATGGCTCGGGTGGGGGAGGTTGTATGTTTGTATACGCCCCAAATGAACCCCAAAAAGTAGCCGAAGCAATTGAGAAAGTAGGTGGTAAAAGTTATTTAATCAGAATTGATGACGGAACCAAAGAACTCAAGTTTTAAGAAAAATATGGAGATATTTTTGCAATATCTCTATATTTCTAAGTCGATAAAAGTATTTCTTTTCGAAAAAATGAAAGCGACATATTTAAAACTTATCCTACAATTAAGCAAATATCATTTTCATCAGTAAAAACAAAATTGAAGGACAGAATAGACAACCCAATCCAGTGTAAAAAGTGGCTGTTAATGCTCCATAAGGTACTAATTTAGGATCGGTTGCTGCCAAACCTGCCGTAACTCCACTGGTTGTCCCCATCAATCCTCCAAAAATCATGGCAGTATGTGGGTTGTTGAGCCCTATGTATTTGGCAATAAATGGCGTTCCAATTGTTACCGCTACTGCTTTCACTACTCCAGCTGCAATGCTCAGTGCCATCACGTCTGAGTTTGCTCCGATGGCAGCACCCGTTACTGGCCCTACGATGTAAGTACAGGCACCTGCACCGATGGTTGTTAAGCTAATAGCATCGGTATAACCACCGAGTAATGCGACCACAACTCCAGACAAAAATGACAAAACAATTCCCAAGAAGAGCGATAAAGCACCAACCCAGCCTGTGCGTTTCATTACTAAAAAACTTGCACCCATTGCAGTCGAAACAATGGCAAAGTCACGAAGCATTGAGCCGCCCATCATACCAAATCCCGAGAAGATTTTGATGTCGGCGATACCTTTTTCGCCTTGCGTATAAACTCCACCGATATAGGCCAAAACCAAACCTATAAGGATAGCAATGGCCGATGCAGGGATTTTTTTATTGGTTAGTTTGTCAGAGACTATGCCTGAAACATAAATGATAATGCCCACCAATAGGAAAGCTACCACCAAACCATTTTTTTCTAAGAATTTTGCGATAATTTCCATGTTAGTCGAGTTGGGTGTTTTTTGAGAGATTTGCCAAAAAAGGAATGGTAATTGCACATATGACGATAGGTACAAGGCCTGCTAAAACCGCAATAAATCCACTCGAAACTGCCACTCGCACATTTTGAGTTGCCGACATTGCTACTACAATAGGAATATACATCTGATTCCAAAACATGATGCCATTTTCGGTATTTCGGTCGAGAAAGCCTTTTTTATTAATCCAATCACTAAGTATGATTAGCATTAACATAGCAAAACCAACGCCACCAACATTGGCATCGACTCCAATAGATTTACCCAAAAATTCACCAAAAAGTTGGCCAATTACATAACAAAAAGCCAAAATGGCTACTCCGTAGATTATCATAATTAGGTTAGTTATATTTCAATTGAATAGTTTTTTTAAATCATTTTTAGTCACCTTCCCCATGGCGTTACGTGGGAGTTCTTCCATTAATTTGTATTGGCGTGGAGTTTTGTAGGCGGGCATTTTTTCACGTATCCACGTATTGAGTGCCTTTAAGTCTAAGTTCGGGTCGTTTACGATGATGGCAGCTGCTACTAGTTCTCCCCATTCTTCGTTTGGTATACCAACTACGCTACAATCTTCGATGGCAGCGTGGGTGCGAAGGATTTCTTCGATTTCCAAAGCAGAAATTTTATAGCCACCCGATTTGATGATGTCAATAGAATCACGTCCTAAAATTCGATAATAGCCTTTTTCTATAACCGCCACATCACCAGTTTTAAACCAGCCATCGACCGTAAATGTCTTTTGGGTTGCTTCGGGTTTATTCCAATATTCCAAGAAAACATTTTTACCCTTTATCTGAATTTCGCCAGCCTGACCACGTTTTACCACAACATTATTTTCATCAACAAGTCTAGCTTTAACGCCAGCCAGTGGTTTTCCAATGTATCCAGCTTTGCGTTCGGCATCGTATGGATTACTAATTCCCATGCCGATTTCGGTCATTCCGTAGCGTTCGAGTAGGGTATGGGTGCTGATTTTTTTCCATTTTTCCATCACAGAAACAGGTAAAGCTGCTGAACCAGAAACCATCAAACGGAATTTGGCAAGCGTATCAGTAATTTGTTTTTGTTGGTCGGCAGGAAGGCTTTCCCAGTGTGAAATGAGTTTAAAATAAATCGTTGGAACGGCCATGAAAATATTTATTCTTCCTTTCTTAAATGCTCCAAAAACTCCATCTGCTGAGAAAGAAGGCAAAAATTCTACCGTTGCCCCCGACCACATAGCACACGAAATTACATTAATAATACCATGCACATGATGTAGTGGCAAGATGCACAAAATATGGTCTTTGGCCGACCATTGCCAAGATTTTACCAAGGTTGAAACTTGTGCTTCAATGTTGGCATGGGTCGTTACGACACCCTTCGGTAGATTAGTTGTGCCACTTGTATAAAGTATCATTGCCTTGCGGCTTGATTGTAAATTTGGTAGTTTTTTTAGTTGAATATTGGTTTTATCGACTTCGGACAAAATAATAAAACGAAAACCTTTTTCGGCAGCTAAGGGCTGTAAGATTTCGGCATATTCAGCACCAGCAATGACTATTTCGGCCATAGTATCTTCGATAACATACTGCAAAGATGGTAAAGGATAACTAATGCATAAAGGAACTGCAATTCCGCCTGCACGCCAGATTCCCCATTGTACGCCAACGTAATCGAATCCAGGTGAAACCATGAATGCTATTCGTATTTCGTTTAAATCATCTGCATTTTCGAGTAGTAAAGAAGCAAATTGGTGCGAAGAGTTAAGTAAATTTTGGTAGTTATATGATTGATTATTAGAAATGATAGCTTGATTTTCGGCCTGAGCGGTAGCGTTTTTTACTAATTTGAGCATGACTGGGCTTGTCTAAATAAGTTTTAAAATGGGTTTTCTAATAAAAAAGAATAGCTAAAAGTATGAAAATTTTGAACAAATGTCGTAGAGTTTTTGTATTTCAATTTTCAATAAACTTATTTTTGACTTTGATAAAACTATAAATTTCATTTTTAAAGAAAAAACATCATTTTTCCTTTAAAATGCCAATATTTGATTTTAACGCTATTAGAAAATCTAATATTTTACCTTTAAAATAGATGATGCAGTTTTCTAAAAAATATTTAAACACCATTGATAAGCATCCGAATTCAGCTTATGTCGAAGGAAATTCAATTACAATAAAAAAGCACATCGATTTTTAGAATGTGCTTTTGAATAATTTTTATTGTCTAAACCTTAGTGATGCTTATGATTTGCAGGATTATTATTATACCCATTTGCAAATATGCCAATCATAATAAAAAGGCCAACTATGAAAATAAAAGTATCGCCGAAAAAGAACAGAACTGCAATGATTACTAAGAAGATAACCAACATGAGCCAGTCAGGAAGACGTTGAGAGCTTGAATGATTTGCCATGATATATTTATTAGAATTTGATTCTGCTTGCAATTTATTAAATAAGCGTCAAAATATAAAATTTTACTTAACTTTCTGATAGTAATAACTATTACCATCGGCCAAAACTGCTCCTATTGGTGTTTTTTCATAAAGAATAATTGACGAACTTGTGTCATCGAAAGTTAGGAACGAATAATTTTGATTTTTGGTAAATACCACTGCTTCTTTTGGTTCTGCTCCAAATAAATTTAATTTTTGTACATCAAAATCTGTAGTTTCTGTAAGTTTTCCGTTGATGGTTCTAGTGAATATTTTGCTACTAGCATCAAAACTTATTATTTCTGTGTTGATTGCTTTTATTTCGGTCGGCCCCCCAGGCACAGGATAACCAACGCTTTTCTTTGTAAATTGCCATTGCCCATTTATTTTAGCCAATGAGGTTTCTGATGCTTCGATCTTGGTCTCGGCCTGACAGCTTAAAAAGAGTTCTAAGAATATTGATAAAAACATTGCTTTCATTTTCGTGACATTTAAGTTTCTAATTTTTTTTATATGATACACAAGTGATAAAAAAGGTTGGAATCAAAAATCGAATTCTAAAACTTCTGGGTCGTTCATTATGCTTTTGATAGCTTTTTCGTGGTTTTTTTCTGGGCCTTTCACGATCCAAATACCGCTGATTTGCTCATAAGTTTTGTTTTGTGTGCCACGTTCGGCTCGAAGTCCAAACTGCTCAAACTTTTCTTCATAGTGTTTCAAAGATTTACTTCTAAATTTGCAAACAATCCTGTAGGTACGAATCGTATTTTTTTGTTTGATAACTCGCTGAATTGGCACGAGTGAATACAGAGCTGCAATAACCAAAATCATAGCTACAAAACCTGTTTCATAAAGCCCGTTACCAAAACCGACACACATGCCGAGGGCGGCTGTAACCCAAGCCGCCGCCGCCGTAGTGATGCCAGTAATGCGTCCGTTTGAATTGTCTCTAAAAATAATTCCACCTCCCACAAAGCCAATTCCTGTAACAATATTAGCTGCAATACGTGAGGGGTCAGAGCCAAGTTGCATAGAAATAATAGTGAAAATAGTCGAACCCAAACAAATTAGAATCATTGTTCTGAGTCCAGCCGATTTGCTATGATATTCACGCTCAAGACCAATAATCGCCCCAGTTCCTGCCGAAATCAGTAGTTTTATAATATCTTCTGTAATAAAAGTCATTTATTAATTTTTTGATAAATAAATATCAGATAAATATGTTTAATTTTGATTTCTATTTAAAAGTAGTCAAAATCAATGTTATTTTTTAATTTTCTAAAAACTTAACACTAAAATTTTGGTTTTCTGTTTTATGTTTAGTGTATTTGCGTAACAATTACGTAACAAAAAAATAACAATTAGTTAATACTAAACAATTTCCTATCATGAAATCCGAAATTAAACAAAAATCTGCTGAAATCGCCACCGTACTTGCAGCAGTAATTAGTGGAGATACAAGCAATAAAAAAATTAAGAAAGCAATTGAAAAAGCATCTGAAAAATTAGCAAAAGATGTAGCTGAAATAAAGAAAGATGCTGCAAAAAAAGCCGAAAAAGAATCAAGAAAAGTTGTGGAAGAAGTAAAAAATGCATTAAAAAAAGCTGAGAAAAAAGCCGAAAAAGAAGAAAAGAAAGCTTTTAAGAAAACAGAAAAAAAAGCCGATAAAAAAGCAAGCAAAGCTGGGAAGATATCTTTAACCCCTACGCCAAAACTTGAAAAAGAAATTGCTGCACCGAAACTAACGGTTAAAAAGGAAACCGAATCAAAAACAACAATAAATAAACCAAAATCAGTTGCTCCAGTAAAAGTGATTAAACCTAATAAAATCGCTCAAAAAGAGCCCGAAACGCAAGCATAATATATGAAAATATGGTGCAAGTCGAGTATAAATAAATTTATTGCTGCATTTGCTTGCACCATTTTTTTTGTATCGCCTAAATCATTCGCTCAAAATGCTAATGATTTGATAATTAGCGAAATAATGGCCGACCCTACTCCAACAAAGGGTTTGCCCGAGAAAGAGTATATCGAACTCTACAACCGAAGCGATAAAGTAATAGACCTTAATCGTTTCAAACTTTTCTATAATACTAATAATGTAACTTTTCCGAGTTTTCTATTGCAGCCCAAAAGCTACGTGATAGTCACGAGCCGGACTAATGAAGCAGATTTTAAGTCTTACGGAAATGTTTTGTCACTCACAAGTTTTTCACTCCTTAATTCTGGTACAACACTCACGATTCGTAATCCACAGAACAAAACAATCTTCTCTATTACCTATTCTGATAAATGGTACGAAAAAGGTAAAGAACAAGGTTTTTCACTCGAAATGATTGATACTAATTTCCCGTGCGTAGAAGACGGAAATTGGACTTCATCTTCTGCCACTTTGCAAGGCACGCCTGCCAAAGAAAATGCCGTAAAAGCTTCAAAACCAGACTTTACGCCACCGAGTTTGAGTCGTTTTGAAATAAATAGTGGAAAGAATGTAAAACTTATTTTTTCTGAAAAATTGGATAGTCTTTCGGCCATAAGTATCAATGCATATAGTTTCGATAAAGGCTTGAAAATCAATAGTATATCGGTCGAATCTCCTCAAAATACGAATGTGAATCTTGCACTAAATTCGGCTTTACAAGAGAATACGCTTTATACACTCATTGCCAAAAATATAGCTGATTGTTCGGGAAATGTTTTGCTTTCTGCTCAAGCAATTTTGGGAAATCTAAAATCTGTCGATTCGGGAGATGTGGTATTAAACGAAGTACTGTTTAATCCAAGAAGTGGAGGAGAAGATTTTATAGAAATTTATAACCGAACTGATAAGTTGATTTCGCTCAAAAATTGGGCTTTGACTAATGTTGATGCAACTGGAAAAGTTGCTAATATTCGTTCGATTACTTCGACTGATTTTGTCTTGCAGCCAAAACAATTTTTGGTGCTTTGTCGAACTGCAAGATTGGTGCAAAATCAATATTACAAAGCAGTAAAAGCTAATTTTTTGGAACTTCCATCAATGCCATCATTTCCTGATGATGAAGGTTCGGTTGTTTTACTGAATGAAACTAAAAAGGTTTTCGACCGATTTGATTATACCGAAAAACTTCACCATCCTTTAATTGATAACAAAGAGGGTGTTTCTCTCGAAAAAATAGATTATAATAAAACTTCTAACAACCCAACTAATTGGCAATCGGCTGCTTCGACTGAAGGTTTTGCTACACCAGGTTATGGCAATTCTCAGATTTTGGTTGATAGCCAAGAAAATATTTTCAAAATCGAACCCGAAGTTTTTACGCCTGATGGCGATGGTCAAGATGAAGCTACAAAACTTATTTTCCAACTCGACCAAAGTGCTTATGTAGCCAATATTCAAATCTTCGATTCTAATGGCCGACTAGTTCGTCAACTTGTTCAAAATCAATTACTTGGCAATAATGCAAACTTTGAATGGGATGGAAAAACTTCTAATAATGAAGTAGTGCCAGTTGGATATTATATTTTGTTGGCCGAACTTTTCAATACTAATGGTGATAAAAAACAATTCAAAGGGAAAGTCGTTGTGGGTAGCCGTTTTTGAGTATAAATCTTTCATCTTCATCAAAACTACAATATGAAAAAACTATTTTTTACTTTGATTTTTTCTACAATGCTAAGTGATATTTTTGCCCAAAAATTTTCTATCGAAAATCTAAAATTAGCAATCGAAGCAAAACTCAAAACCGTTGAAGGCCAATTTGCTGTGGCATTTAAAGATTTACAAACGGGCGAAACACTCTTTATCAACGAAAAAGAAAATTTTCATGCAGCCAGCACGATGAAAACGCCAGTGATGATTGAGGTTTTTAAACAAGCCAAAGCAGGGAAATTTAAACTATCAGATTCGATTTTGGTAAAAAATGAGTTTAAAAGTATTGTTGATGGTAGCCCTTACAGCATGGATATTGCTGACGATAGCGGTGATGGATTGTATAAAATGATTGGCAAAAAAATGACAATTTATGACCTAACCTATCAGATGATAATCGTGAGTAGTAATTTGGCTACTAATATTCTGATAGATTTGGTCGATGCCAGAAACGCCAATGAATCAATGAGAAAACTCGGTGCAAAAGATATTCAAGTTTTGCGTGGCGTAGAAGACCAAAAAGCATTTGAAAAAGGCTTGAACAATACTACTACGGCTTATGATTTGATGCTTATTTTCGAGAAAATTGCTCAGAATAAAGTGATCGATAAGCAATCGTGCGAGGAAATGTGTAAGATTTTATTTGACCAAAAATTCAATGAAATCATTCCTGACAAACTTCCAAAAATTGTAAAAGTTGCCCATAAAACTGGCTCAATTACAGGTGTTCAGCACGATTCTGGCATTGTTTACTTACCCGATGGACGTAAGTATGTTTTGGTTTTACTCTCAAAAAAACTAAAAAGTGCCGATGCTGGTGTAAAAATTTTGGCTGAAGTTTCGGAGGCGATTTATGGATTGTTTTGAAATTTAATTGACTGTATTTTGAAAGTTTTTTAAGCTTTTTGCAATTAAAAGCTCATAAATAATTCCTGAATATCCATAAAATTAATTAAATAAATGTTACTAAAGTTTTAAACTTTTGAAACCATAAAAAATAGATTATGATTTATTCTATGATTAAAGCAAGTTCTTGGTCCGTTTTGCATCTAAGTTTTTAGTTGGAATTTCTTATCAAAATTAAAACTATTCAGATATGTTGAAAAAGGCTTTTTTATTAGTAATATCAGTGTCACTCATTTTTGTTTTTTTATATGGATGTAATAAATCTACAGACCTTATTACTCCAACTTCTGGAACAACAACGGCTAGTACGACTACAACCACGAGTTCAACCTATAACGACCTATGGATTCCGCCTACTATTACAGGTAAAACTTTTGATTTAACATTAGCTAAATCAAGCAAGCAACTACGTACAGGAGCTAAAACTGCTACTTATGGCTATAATGGTGCAGAATTTTGGGGACCAACATTGATAATGAACAAAGGCGATTTTGTTCAAATGAACGTAACGAATAATCTTACTGAAACTACCACTACACATTGGCATGGTTTTCATATTCCAGCAATTATGGATGGTGGTCCACATCAGATAGTTGAACCTAATACCACCTGGAAGCCATCTTTCGAGATAAAAAACAATGCAGGTACTTATTGGTATCATCCTCATTTACATGAAAAAACCTTTCAACAGCTAACTTACGGGGCTGGCGGACTTATTATCATCAAAGACCCGATTGAATCAGCTTTGGCCTTACCCCGAACTTATGGAACAGATGATATTCCATTGGTTTTAACTAGCAGAAGATATAATTCTGATAATTCATTTACTACAACCGAACACGCTTATGGCGATTATGCAATGGCAAATGGCACGCATAACGCTCAAATTAGTTTACCAAAACAGTTTGTCCGTTTCAGAATTTTAAATGCAGAAACCGAACGTGCCTATAATCTTGGCTTTAGCGATAACCGTAGTTTCTACGTCATTACCAATGATGGAGGCTTGCTTGATGCTCCAGTTGAAGTAACACGCGTGAAATTAGCAGTGGGAGAACGTGCAGAAATTTTGGTCGATTTGAGTAAAGATGCCGTTGGTGCTAGCTTAGATATGAAAGCCTTTAATGCTAATCAAGAATTTGGTTTTGGTGGTAGTGAGCCACAAACCACTGGCCAATTTGGTAGTTTGTTAAATAACAAAGATTTTACTGTGCTACATATTAATGTAAAAACAACGACCGCAAATGCAATTACCTCAGTGCCACCAAAGTTGACAACAAACACCTATTGGAAGGAATCTGACGCTACCAGCACCCGAACAATCAGGATAACTGGTGGACAAGCAGGCTCGGCCTTTACATTTGATAATAATACTTATGGTTCCACAACCATTAACCAAACCGTGAAACTTAATGCTGTTGAAAAATGGACTATTGTGAATAATAATATCTTTGGGCATTCATTTCATATTCATGATATTCAATTTAAGATTGTTTCTCGAAGTTCAGGAGCTATTGCCAATTATGAATCGGGTTGGAAAGATACTTTTTATATCCGAACTGGTGAAACTGTTTCGGTAGTGGCAAAATATGATGATTTTGCGAGTAGTACCAATCCATTTATGTATCACTGTCATTTTCCAAACCATGAAGATGCTGGATTGATGGGGCAGTTTTTAGTAACTCAATAATATAATTATCTTGAATTTTAAGCCCTTAACGAGCCTGCTTTTTACTTTTCTTGTATTGGCATGTCATGAAAGAAAAGCAAAAAGTAATGTTTTAAATATTGATACGAATCTAAAAAAAACTGATAGGGGCTGGCTAAATAAAGGACGGCCTTTTTCAGGTTATATGCTTGAAAAAGAAGAAAACAGGGTAGTTTATCAATTGCCAATTTCTGAAGGTCGAGAGCAAGGTTTAGCAAAAGGATGGTATAATTCTGGAGAAAAACTTTTAGAACGCATTTTTATAAATGGTAAAAAGGAAGGGAAATTTCAACAATGGTGGCCAAATGGTAAGCTAAGGTATTTATTCAATTACAAAAATGACCAATTTGATGGAAAACAGCTGGTTTATTTTCCGAATGGAAAAATAAGAGAAGAAAGTAATTATCATTTGGGAGAAAAGGAAGGAACTCAAAGGGTTTGGAACGAAAATAGTAAATTGATTTCAAATTATGTTATCAAAAACAAAAGAATTTATGGGTTGGTTTCGGTTAAAAGTTGTATCCCGGTTGATGGGCATTGATATTTAATCGTAATCGATTTTTTAATCAAAGAAAAGATCTGCAATTAAGCCTGAAAATTATTTTTTAAAGGAAAATAACTTGGTATACAGTAGAAAGTTACTCAATTTTTTATGCATAATTAAGGTTTTTAATTGATAAAAAATTCCGAATTAGAAGCATATAAAAAACTATGCAAGTGCTTGATATTGAGTGTATTATTGTATTTATTAACAAATAACAATTATGAAAATTAACCTCTTTGTAGCAATATTTCTTTCAATTATTGCGTTTGCTGCCTGCAAAACAACCGAAGTTGATATTTCATCAACTAACACTACTTCAACCTATGGAGGTACTGGCTCTGTTACCCAAGGAATTGGGAAAACAACAAATAATAGTTTGTATAGTTGCTCGGGCGGAAGAGTTACATCAGTCGGAACAATAACCTCAACTGATGGAAAAGTATGGACTGTTCCTGCCGAAACTGATTTTTCTACCGCTACAAAATTGACTGATCTTTTCAATGAATGTACAGGTGCAAAACCAACTTCAATAAGTCAAGTTGATTTATCTAAAGTGCCGACAGTCGTGATAGATGCTGACGGCGAAGTAATAACAGGTTATATTCACGGGGATAATTATTACGAATTATATGTTAATGGCAAATTAGTTGGTGTCGATGCTGTTCCATATACGCCATTTAATTCTAGCGTTATAAAATTCAAAGCAAAACGCCCCATCAAATATGCAGTAAAATTGGTCGATTGGGAAGAAAACTTAGGAATCGGTAGTGAAGGAAATGGAGGCAATGCCTATTACCCTGGAGATGGCGGTTTTATTGCAAAATTTAGCGATGGAACAAGCACAAGTTCGGCTTGGAAAGCTCAGACTTTTTATATAGCACCGTTGGCAGATATAAATTGCGTTTCAGAGACTGGCTCTTCTCGTATTTCTTCTTCTTGTAGTAATAGCCCGAGTAGCGGTGCAAAATCGTATGCTTTACATTGGGAAATACCTTCAACATGGTATGCTTCTGATTATGATTTTAGCAAATGGCCCAGTGCCACAACTTTTACCGAAGCTCAAGTTGGTGTAAAACCTGCCTATTCAAATTTTACATCCTCATTTGCAGGTTCGCAATTCATTTGGTCATCTAATTTAGTGTTGGACAATTTGGTATTATTGAGATTTACAGCGAATTGAAAATGTAATCTTTTAGATTAAACTTTTCTCAATAAAAAATATCTAAGTAAAATTAACCAAATTTGTTTTCAAATGTTTTTCTTAAGATATAAAACGCTTTTTATGCATTTTATTTCAAAAATAGCATTAACTAATCTTCTTTTTTTCTCGATAAATTCTTTAATTTTGGCTCAAACAAAAACGCTTATTTTGGGTCGTCCAACTGATAAATCGGTTACAGCCAGTGTTCTTTTCGACAAAAAAGTAGATTTCTTCTTAGAATTTGGCACACAGAAGGGTGTTTATACTTCAAAAACCGCCGTACGATCAAACACAGACAATACTCCTAATGAGGAAGATATGCAAGGACTTACGGCCAATACAAGGTATTATTATCGTTTGCAATATCGCCTTTCGGGCACTTCAACTTATACCCCAACGCCCGAATATACTTTCATCACTCAACGTCCCGCAGGAGCTTCATTTACTTTTGCAGTGGAATCTGACGAACATTTATACGATAAAAAAGGTGTAAGAAGTATTTATAAACTTACACTGCAAAATCAGCTTAAAGAGCAATCAGATTTTATGCTTTCACTCGGCGATATTTTTGGTGATGACCACACGCCAACTTCCACCACCAGCAAAGACATGGACTACTTCCATAAAGATTATCTACAATATTTAGGCGAAGTTTGTCACTCTATTCCATTCTTTGTTTGTCTGGGTAATCATGAAGGCGAAAATGGCTATTATTTGAAACAAACACCTCCCAATAATATTGGCGTTTATGGCACGCTTTGGAGAAAGTTTTATTACCCAAACCCGATTCCGAATAGTTTTTATACAGGTAACGTAAACAAAGAAGCCTACGGAATGGATTTGCCTGCCAATTATTATGCTTGGACTTGGGGCGATGCAACTTTCATCGTGTTGGATGTTTACCGCCATTGTGATGTAAACGAAAAACCACAAAATTGGGACTGGACACTCGGAAAAGCTCAGTATGATTGGTTTAAGAAAACCCTAGAAGGAAGTAAATCAAAATATAAGTTTGTGTTTTCGCACCATACTCGTGGACAAGGGCGTGGAGGAATTGCCACCGCCAAAGGTTTTGAATGGGGCGGAATTGGCAGCAAAGGAACTGATGAGTTTCAAGTCAATCGACCAGGTTGGGACTTACCAATTCATCAATTAATGGTTAAAAACAAAGTGACGATTTTCTTTCAAGGTCACGACCACCTGTATGCCCAAGAGCAACTCGACGGCGTGGTTTATCAGGAAGTGCCAATGCCATCGGACTCTACTTATCAGATTGGTGCATTGGCCAATGCCGATGCTTACACCGACATTACACTCGACGGAACGGGACATTTGAGCGTAAATGTAAGCCCTGAGCGAGTAAAAGTTGACTTCATGCGGGCGTTTCTACCTGCCGATACAAAAGATGGAAAACATAAAAATGGTGAAATAGCTTACTCATACACCGTTGGTGCTGATGGCAAATTTACGAAAGGCGTAAGTATGGGGAATATTTTTTTATATACAAACACAGGTGGTGGAACAGGCGGAGGAAATGGAGGAGGTAACGGTGGCGTAAACGTAGTTTTAGCCAACGAACCTGAACAAAGTGATTTTGTGAGGGTTTTCCCAAATCCAAGCAATGAAAAAATTAAGGTAGAGTTTTTAGAAAACGTTGGTGAGTTCCGAATCACGCTTATGAATTTTATTGGTCAGTCAATCGTACATGCTCAAACTGATGAAATTGATGTAAGGAATGTGGCAAGTGGTACGTATTTTTTGAAAATTGAAGCCAGTAATAAAAAAGTCCTACGAAAGGTAGTTATCAACCACTAAAAAAATCTAATCTATGCTAAAACGTTTCCTAAATTATACTTTTCTTTGCTGCATTTCAAGTCAGTTGTTCGCTCAAAATTTTACCGAAATCTTGGGCCGACCAACTAATACGAGCATAACGATGAGCGTCTTGTTCGATGCTAACACAGATGTCTATTGGGAATATGGTACTGAAACTGGCAAATACACCAATAAAACTGGTACTTATAAACTTGCTACCAATACTCCACAAGAAATCGACTTCAATGATTTAAAACCCAACACAAAATACTTTTATCGAATGGGTTATAAATCGGGCACAAGCACAAGTTTTGTTATGGGACTCGAACATACTTTTCAAATGCCTCGTCCAGGAGGAAATACATTTTCATTTGCCGTAGAAGCTGACCCGCATCTAGACGAGAATTCTGTTGCTGAATCGCTTACTCTGACCATGAAAAATATGTTGGCTAAGAAAGTCGATTTCATGGTTGACCTCGGCGATAACTTCATGAATGATAAACTAACTGTAAAAAGTCAAGAGGAAATAACCAAGCGGACAGCCCTTTTTCGGCCATATTTTGGTACTTTGTGCCATTCTGCTCCCTTATTTTTAGTACTCGGTAATCACGAAGGAGAATATAGTTTTGTTCCTAACAATACGCCTACCTCAATGCCTGTTTTGGCAACAATTACCAGAAAGTTATTTTACCCAAATCCTTCACCAAATAATTTTTATACAGGAAGTGAAGTTGCAGAACCTTTGGTTGGATTGCGAGAAAACTACTATGCGTTTGCTTGGGGCGATGCCCAATTTATCATTCTTGACCCATATTGGTATACTTTAAAAAAAGGGGACTGGGGCTGGACTTTAGGAAAAACGCAATACGATTGGTTGAAGAAAACTTTATCCGAAAGTAAATCGAAATTTAAGTTTTTATTTGCTCATCAGCTAATTGGTGGCGGTGGAACAGAAGCCCGTGGTGGATCAGAAGTAGCTCATTTATTTGAACTCGGAGGAAAAAACGCCGATGGTAGTTATGGTTTCGATACCAATCGCCCGAATTGGGGTAAGCCTGTTCATGAATTATTAAAAGAATACAACGCTACAATTTTCTTTCATGGTCATGACCATTTTTACGGAAAACAAGACAAAGAAGGTATTGTTTATCAAGAAGTTCCGCAGCCTTCTGCCAGAAATATTGCGAGTGTGACTGGTTTAGAATATGGTTATATTGATGGTGTTTTACTTGCCAGCCGAGGCTTTTTATTAGTAACAGTCTCGCCCGAAAACGTTAAAGTTGAGTACGTAAAAACATTTTTACCATCGGAAGAAAACAACACTCGAAAGAATATGGATGTGGCACATTCGTACACAATCACCCCTAATGTAGTAACTGGCTTGAAAGAAATAGCAGAAAAAGAATATGTTAAAATTTACCCGAATACAGCCAAAGATTATTTGAAAGTAGAGTTCCTTGAAAAAATGACCAATTATAAAATAAGGCTTGCAAATATGAAAGGGCAAATTGTATCAGAAACTTACGAAAACGATGAAATTGATGTAAGCAACCTACCTAATGGAGTTTATCTACTAAATATAGTCAATGAAAAATACCAGTTCAATAGAAAAATAGTTGTCAATCACGAATAAAAACCTAATCACCATTTTACATATGAAATTAATAAAATATTGCCTGATTTTGCTAATTTTTACACATTCTATGTCGTTACTTGCTCACGTGGGCGAGCATTCCAACACAAAAAGTGTAATATATAATATCAAAGGAAAGCAAATCGAAGGGTATTTTTTGATGGAACGAGAGGGAAAGGTTTTTATCGAACAAAAAAACGGAAAAATTATTTCTGCAGATTTGAACGATTTTTCATTTTCAAATCAAACCTCATTAAGCAAAAAAATAGCTTTTTTGAAGCAATTAAATGCTCAAAATCAAGAAGTAAAAAACTTTGGTGCTGATACGAAAGTAACTGATAATCGATACTTATTGATTTGGTTTTTTATTGCTGTAATTGCTTTGCTGATTTTTACAAAAAAACAAAATAAACACCCTAAAATGGCCTATTTTTTTGGGAGTTTTATGTTGTTTTTTTATGCATGCAAAACCAATGAAGTTGAGCCTATTAATGCAACTACCAATACGACATTAACTTTGATCAAAACCGACCCAAGTTTTATCGAAAAGGTTTTTACACCTTATAAATCAGAAGTGAAAACCCGCTTTGATGATACTTATTTTTATGTAGAAACTGAAGGTATTCCTCAGACTCATAATATGATGGTTGGCATTACCAGTTGGCAGCAGCAAGTCCCGATTCCGCAGGGATACACGGGTTCAAATGCTTGGTCAATTCCGCTCAAACCTGAATTTGCTGCGTCACCTTTGAGTTTAAAATCTAATTTCATGAAAGGAGCGGTAGCTATTGCACCCAATGGCATTCCGATTTTCAATCCGCTCAATAATCGTGGGGAGGATGCTTTTGTCATTGGCGAGTTAGACCAATGGGGTGGGCATTGTGGTCGTGCCGACGATTATCATTATCATATTGCTCCGCTTCATTTTGAAACTACGTCTGGCAACAATCCGATTGCAATGGCACTTGATGGTTTTGCTATTTATGGCTCAAAAGAACCTGACGGCACCGACATTAAAACATTAGATGAATATCACGGACATAATTATAGCAATACCTATCATTATCACGCCGAATCCAAATATCCTTACTTTATGGCTGCTATGCGAGGAAAAGTAAGTCTTGACCCAACTACACCAGCACCTGAAAATCAAATACTTCCACAGGCAAAATCAGCAGGTGTTCGTCCTGCATTGACTGCACTTAAAGGAGCTGTGATTACAAATTTCAAATTAACTGGCACAAACGCCTATTCGCTTGAATATACACTTGATGGTAAAAAAGCTTATGTAAATTATGTTTGGGACACCAAAGGAGTATATACATTTACAATAATCGGTACAGATGGTAAATCAACAATAACCCAATACACTAAGAAATAATAAATCATGAAAAAAATACAGTTTTTGATTGCCTTTTGTAGTTTATTAATGATGAATTGTGCAAAAGAGGATGTCGAGATACCTACCAATACTGGGGTTTTTACAATAGAGAGTTCGGGCGTAGCCAATGGCGTTTTAGATAAAAAATATACATGCGATGGACAGAGTTTTGCTCCGCCATTGTCTTGGAAAAACGTTCCCACCGGCACAAAATCCTTTGCCGTTCTGATGCACCATATTCCACCAACAGGAGAGAAACACGTATATTATGTGGTTTATAAACTGGCTTCAACTGTAAACTCACTGCCTGAAAACAATACAACCATTGGTTCGTTTGGCATAAATACTGTAAATGGTAAAAATAGTTATTCACCACCGTGTTCGCAAGGTCCTGGAGCAAAGATTTACATCATTACGGGCTATGCACTTTCGGCCGAGCCTATAATTCCAGCCACAACCACCAAAGTGACAATGGATATAATTTTGGATGCCATCAAATCTACTACTTTGGCAAAATCAGAATTATCGGTGAATTATACGCGTCCATAAAAAATAAAATTAAAAGCTCGATTAGAAAGTTGTCTAATCGGGCTTTTTTACGCTAAAAACTCAAGCTTTTCTCTAATCAGTAAGTATTTATGAAAAAAATAAGTTTTCTCACAGCGTTTTAAAACATTCAATCGTCTTAATAATTATACATTGATTATGACAGTTATTAGTGATGAGGCCTGGTAAATAAACTTGATGAAAATGCGTTACATAACAAATATAACCGAAGAACAAGTTGAGCATTTAAGAAAAGTATCACGCCACAGCCGAAACCACCGTGAACGTGAGCGAGCAAAAGCCATTTTATTGAGTTACAAAGGATATAATGTAACTGTATAATCCGATATTTTTGAGGTTAGTCGTGGAACGATTACTAATTGGCTAGATGCTTGGGAAGAGCGTGGAGTATTCGGATTAAAAGATTTACCCAAACAATTAAGTTCAAATTCATTCGGCGAAAAAACTTTAATATATAACCAAAACTTTTGAAACAAATCTACTTTTTTTCTCTACGGAAAGTCTGTTGCTAATGGCGACAGGCTTTTTTTGTGAATATATAAACCCAACTATTATTTTAATTTTTAAGAAAATACTGGACTAATCTGATTTCTATATTAAATTTGCCTAGTAATATAAATAGGGAAATCATTCTGTTTATTATCGTATCCATAATCAATGAAACCAGATTTCTCGAAAATATCTTTAGAGTCAAGAACATCGATTCATTCAAACGCAACACAATCGGGAGCTACGACTTATTTTCGTACGGCTGAGGGTATCAACGTAAAACCAAAATTCACTGCAAAAGATATCGAATCGGCCGAACATTTGCATTACTCGGCAGGTATTCCACCTTTTTTACGTGGGCCTTATAGTACAATGTATGTGATGCAACCGTGGACAATTCGACAATATGCAGGTTTTTCAACTGCAGAAGAGTCGAACGCGTTTTATAGAAGAAATTTAGCGGCTGGTCAAAAAGGACTTTCGGTTGCTTTCGATTTGGCGACGCACAGAGGGTATGATTCTGACCATCCACGTGTAACTGGTGATGTAGGAAAAGCAGGGGTTGCCATTGATACAGTTGAGGATATGAAGATTCTCTTCGATCAAATTCCACTTGATGAAATTACGGTTTCAATGACCATGAACGGGGCAGTATTGCCAATCTTGGCATTTTATATTGTGGCAGCCGAAGAGCAAGGTATTTCATCCGAAAAACTCTCAGGAACTATCCAAAACGATATTTTAAAAGAGTTTATGGTGCGAAATACTTATATTTATCCGCCCGAATTTTCAATGCGAATCGTAGGAGACATTTTTGCTTATACCTCGAAAAATATGCCAAAATTCAACTCGATTTCGATTTCTGGGTATCATATTCACGAAGCCGGGGCTCCGGCACATTTGGAGTTGGCTTATACCCTAGCTGATGGATTAGAATATATCCGAACGGGTATTGCGGCAGGAATAGACATTGATAGTTTTGCCCCTCGACTATCGTTTTTTTGGGGAATTGGAATGAATCATTTCATGGAAATTGCCAAAATGCGTGCAGGACGTTTACTCTGGTCGAAAATCGTAAAGCAGTTTAACCCCAAAAGTGTCAAATCTTTGGCTCTACGAACGCACTGTCAGACTTCGGGTTGGTCTTTGACTGAGCAAGATCCATTCAATAATGTTGCCCGAACGGCCATCGAAGCAATGTCGGCAATATTGGGGCATACGCAATCTTTACATACTAATTCTCTCGATGAAGCAATGGCACTTCCAACCGATTTTTCGGCCAGAATTGCTCGAAATACGCAATTATATCTTCAATACGAAACCGAAATTTGTCGTGTAGTTGACCCGTGGGGTGGCTCCTATTATGTAGAATATTTGACCAAAGAATTGGTAGAAAAAGCGTGGGCTTTGATTGAAGAAGTAGAAGAATTGGGCGGAATGACAAAGGCAATTGAAACAGGTTTGCCAAAAATGAGAATCGAAGAATCGGCTGCCCGAAAGCAAGCCAGAATTGATTCGGGAAAAGATATTATTGTTGGTGTAAACAAATACAGAACTGATGCCGAAACGATTATTGATGTATTGGAAATTGATAATCAAGAAGTTAGAAGAAAGCAAATCGAAAAACTCGAACACATAAAAGCTGAAAGAAAAGAAGCCGAAGTACAGGAAATTTTAGATAAAATTACGAAATTGGCTGAGAATAAAGGAGTGGGCAACCTTCTGACTCTGGCAGTCGAAGCTGCCCGAAAACGTGCCACTTTGGGCGAAATATCTTACGCTATGGAAAAAGTATCAGGTCGCTACAAGGCAACCATCCGTTCGATTTCGGGTGTGTATCAAGCGGAAGTTTCTGACGATGAAAATTTCAGATTGGCAAAAGAAATGGCTAACCAATTTGCTGAAATTGAAGGTCGTCGTCCGAGAATAATGGTCGCCAAAATGGGACAAGATGGCCACGACCGTGGAGCAAAAGTAATTGCTACAAGTTTTGCTGATTTAGGTTTTGATGTAGATATAGGCCCACTTTTCCAAACGCCAGAAGAAACCGCTCGCCAAGCAGCTGAAAACGATGTTCATATCGTTGGGGCATCAAGTTTGGCGGCTGGGCATAAAACGCTCGTTCCTGCTTTGATTGAAGAACTCAAAAAACTGGGTCGTGAAGATATTATGGTGATTGCTGGGGGTGTAATTCCTGCCCAAGATTATCAATATCTCTACGATGCAGGCGTAAAAGGCATTTTTGGCCCTGGAACTGTCATTTCGACTGCAGCTCAGAAGATTTTGAAAGAATTGATGACCCCGTAACTGCTTTAGCCTACTGTAATTAAAGAGGGTTATTTTATTAAATTAATACTTGTGTACACTAAGTTTCACTTAGATTTCCTTATTGAAACTTGGTGTTTTTTTATACTTTTTTTATATTCTTAATCAGTAAAGATATTTGCTCTGCAACTTTTCTGCCCATTTTTGCAACTATCCTACAATATTACTTCTTTCTTACCGTAGTATTTTCAGAAGAATCCATTCTACAAAAAACACACTGACCGTCATGCTGAAAAAACTATTACTGCTATTATTAATTACACAAAACCTATTTGCAGCAAGTGGCGAAGCGTCGCTCGGCATAAAGGGTAAAATCAAGAATGAAAAAGGTGAAGCAATGCCTTTCGCTTCGGTGCTGGTAAAAGGCACAGAAATCGGTACTATGGCCAATCAAGATGGCGACTACGAAATCAAACTAAAAGCCGGCTCTTACGAAATTGTTTTTCAATATATTGGTTATCAGTCGGTGACGAAGAAAGTAGATATTGCTGAAAACTTACAGACACTCAATATCGTAATGAAAGAAATTAGTATCGAGTTGAGTGGAGTAAAGGTTTCTAACAATAAAGAAGACCCTGCACTTACAATCATGCGAAAAACTATTGCTATGTCGCCGATTCATCATAAAGAGGTTGAAAGTTATTTGATGCGTAGCTATTTACGGGGTACTTTTAGGGTCAATGATGTATCTTTTCTCTTTGAAAAAGCAATGAAAGATAATTTCATCAAAAAAGGACAAACTTACGTGTTAGAATCAGTTAATGAGGTAAAATTTAAGCAACCAAATAGTTTTGTAGAGCGAGTAATTTCGATACGTTCTAATCTACCTCCTGCCATGAAAAATAATGTCAATGCTTCTATTGATAAATCAAGTTTTTATAATCCTAACAATGATGAATCACCTATTACGTTCAAAGGTGCAATCAATTATAGGTATGTTTATGAAGGATTTTTTCAGGATAAAGGATTGTATATCAATAAGATACGTGTAATTCCTAAAGTAAAATCGCCTGGCTTATACACTGGTATTATCAATATTATAGATGGAACATGGGCTATTCATAGCATTGATTTTAAATATGAGCAAGAGGTTGGAGAGTCAACTTATAAAGTTATCTTTTCTCCAATTGATGATATTTGGTTGCCAATTCAAGTAGAAGAAACGACTGAAATAAAGTTTATGGGAGCAGATGTTTCGGCTCGTGTGGTCACTGCTTATAAAGGTTATCAAATTGTAAAAAATCCAAAGTATGCTAGTATCAAACCACAGGTTTTAGACGATAAGATTTTTAAGGCTGAAGCCAAAGACCTCAACCGTAAAAAACTGGATACCAAAACAATTCTGGAACAAAAAGAATTGACCCTCAAGCAACTCATAAAGCTCTCAAAAGACCTAGAAAAGCAAGAAGTAAAGGAAAAGAAGGAGAAAAAAGAGGAGATAATTGCCTCGAATTATTCTCGGTTTGTAGATAGTTTGGCAAGAAATCGTGATGAAGACTTTTGGGCAGCAGAACGTCAAATACCATTAACCGAAATAGAAGTAAAAGGATATAAACAAGCTGATAGTATTTATGTGGTAGAGGCAAAAAAGATAGTTGATAAATTAATTAAAGATTCACTCGAAAAAACACATCCAGCCAAATTTAAGTTTATTCATCTTTTATCGGGGCATATTTATAAATACAATCCCGTAAATCGTGGAACTTACAAAGACTATTTTACGATTGGTGGTTGGAAAGAAGATACCCGCTATAATGCAGTCGAAGGTATAAATATTGGTTTTCCCAGATTAAGTTATCGCCACAGAATTGATTCGCTCGGTTCGTTTTCGATGAATGTCAAACCACATTATTCAATCCAAAGAGAACGACTCAATGGCTCTTTTGGGATTGAAAATGGGCACAAAAAGTTTAGTATCGGTGCGGAAGCGGGGCGTAAAGTTTTTCAGATGAATAATGAAGAACCTATCAATAATTTGGTAAATGCGGCTTATGCTTTGCTTGATAATCGTCATTTTGGGAAGTTTTATGAGCAGAAATATCTTCGAATCAATTTCAGTCCACGTATCAATGATCACATTTTCTTACGTACATATTTGCAATTTGCCGAGCGATACCAATTAACTAACATTGAGAATCAAGGTTTCCGAAAAATAGCTGATAAATACTATGAATCGAACGACCCAATTCATCAAGATTTCAAGACAACGACTTTTGATACGCATACCCAAACTCGCATCAATGCCGTTTTGACTTATCGACCATTTTCAAGAATTAAAATCTATAACGGAAATCGTTATGTGCAGACTTATGGACCAACTTTCCGCCTCGAAAATCTTTCAGCTTTTGGGGAAACGGGTTTTAACCGTGTAGAATTGGGTATGAACCATGATTTTAAATGCAAACTAAAGGATGTTTCGTTAAGAGCTGAAATCGGAACTTACTATGGAAATAGACCAGCGTATTTTTTTGATTATAAGCACTTTAATGGTAACGAAACTTTTATACAAACCCACCAAGATTTTCGAGATTTGCCTTATTATCAATACAGTACAAATAGCGGCTATGCTCAATTATTTGCCAAAGTCGATTTCAAAAGATTATTCCTGACCAATATTCCATACCTCCAACTGAAAGGCTGGGAAGAACGTCTTTACGGCAACGTTTTACTAACCAACCAAATCAAACATTATGAGTTGGGCTACGGCATAAAAGGACTTTTAGGACTCTTAAATGCTGAAGTTTACAGTGTTTTTAATCAAAAACAATATTCTCACACCGGCTTTAGGGTTTATTTGCCGATTAAGTCGGGGGTTAATTTTTAATGTATTGTTTTAATAGTTAATTTTGAGAAAAATTTAAAGGATTAGAAAAGTTAGCCGACTTTATCTAATCCTTTATGTTTTAAAAATTGTTATATAGATATTGGTTTCGATAATCTATATTTTTTTACATTTCAATACAAAATAAATGACCACAGATACCAGCGAAGAACTTTTCGCTAAAGCCAAAAACTTTATTCCAGGGGGCGTAAACTCGCCAGTGAGAGCATTTCGTTCGGTAGGCGGAAATCCGATTTTTATCAAAAGAGCAAAAGGAGCTTATATTTTCGATGAAGACGATAATCAATACATTGAGTTAATCAATTCGTGGGGGCCAATGATTTTGGGTCATGCCTTTGAGCCAGTTGAGCAAGCAGTAAGCGAAGCCATCAAAGGCTCATTTTCATTTGGTGCTCCCACTCGTCGTGAGGTAGAAATGGCCGAACTGATAATTTCGATGGTGCCATCTATCGAAAAAGTCAGAATGGTAAATTCAGGCACAGAAGCCACAATGGCTGCGGTGCGTGTAGCTCGAGGTTATACGGGAAAAGACAAAATCATTAAGTTTGAAGGTTGTTATCATGGTCACGGTGATTCGTTTTTAATTGCCGCAGGAAGTGGAGCAATCACAATGGGGATTCCTGATAGTCCGGGTGTTACGAAAGGTGTGGCAAACGATACTTTGACTGCTCCATATAATAATTTAGAGGCCGTTCAAATGCTTTGCGATGCAAATAAAGGACAAATCGCAGCCTTGATTCTTGAGCCAGTAGTCGGAAATATGGGTTGTGTTCTTCCAAAGGAAGGTTACTTACAAGGCTTGCGTGATATTTGTACAAAAGAAGGAATCGTTTTGATTTTTGATGAAGTAATGACGGGATTCCGTTTGGCAAAAGGTGGAGCTCAAGAACGTTTCGGTGTAACGCCTGACTTGACAACTTTGGGTAAAATCATAGGCGGAGGAATGCCCGTTGGAGCGTATGGTGGAAAGGTAGAAATTATGAATTGTGTGTCGCCACAAGGACCTGTTTATCAAGCGGGAACACTTTCTGGAAACCCAATTGCGATGGCTGCTGGACTTACAATGTTACATCACTTAAACAATCATCCTGAAGTTTATACACAATTGGAAGCAACTGGTAATCAGATAGTTAGTGGCATTCGTTCTATTCTTGATAAACTTAATCTTAACTACCAAATCAATCATATTGGTTCGATGTATAGCCTTTTCTTTACTGATAAACCAGTAATAGATTTTGAAACAGCAAAGACGGCAGACACCGCTAAATTTGGTAAATATTTCCATGGAATGCTTGATAAAGGTATTTATCTTGCACCATCGCAATACGAAGCCCTTTTTCTTTCAACCGCTCTTTCGCAAGAAAATATTGCAGAGGTTTTGGCGGCGAATGAGGCAACTTTGTCTTCTTTGCTTTAATGACAATTCACAAGGTTTAATATAAGTAAAACTTGTGTCCATGGTGTTCTCTATTGTGTCCATTGTGGTAAAAATAAATTTTAATAATAATTTAACCAGGATAGACACAATGGAGACACAATTGACACATTATATGGACGCACTGAATGAAATTGCTCGAAAAGTATATTTTTGTGCTTTGAGGGTACATCAAAACTTGGGTCTAGGTTTACTTGAAAGTGCCTATGAAGAGTGTTTATATTATGAAATTCAGAAAGATGGATTGTTTGCTGAAAAGCAAAAGTCTTTACCATTAGTTTACGAAGAAGTAAAATTAGAAGTAGGCCATCGACTCGATTTGCTTGTCGAAAATAAGCTTATAATTGAAATAAAAGCGGTTGAAGCATTAAATCCTGTTCATCTAGCTCAATTGTTGACTTATCTTAAACTATCAAAATGTAAATTGGGATTATTGATGAATTTCAATGTAGCAAAACTAAAAGATGGTGTAAAAAGAGTAATATTGTAGTAGCATTGTGCCTATCGTGTCTCTATTGTGTCTATCGTGGTTGTCTTTTTATCACAATAGACACGACTAAAATTGTAATATGAAGTATTCAGTAATAACCCCAGTATATAACCGACCAGAAGAAGTCAGAGAATTGCTTGAAAGTTTGAGCAAACAGACCGTATCGACGGCCGCTTTCAAAAACTTTGAAGTAATCATCATCGAAGATGGCTCGACTTTGAAGTGTGACGAGGTATGTGAGAGTTTTCAAGAAAAACTTGATTTGAAATATTTTTTCAAACCAAATTCTGGGCAGGGCTTTTCTCGAAACTATGGATTCGAGCGAGCAACGGGCGATTACTTTATTCAACTTGATTCTGATGCGATTATTCCCGAAAAATACTTTGAAATTGTAGATAATTCTCTGAAAACCAGCTGGTTGGACGCATTCGGTGGCCCCGATGCTGCTCACGAAAGTTTTACTGATGTTCAGAAAGCCATCAATTATTCGATGACATCGGTTTTTACGACTGGCGGAATAAGAGGTAAGAAAAACAACGCGGGAGGACAATTTCATCCACGCAGTTTCAATTTTGGAATTTCTCGTAAAGTTTGGGAGGAAACTGGCGGTTATACTATGACTCGCATGGCAGAAGATATTGAATTCAGTATCAGGATTTTATCGAAAGGCTTTAAAGTTGGTTTGATTGAAGAAGCCTTCATTTATCATAAAAGAAGAACTGATTTTGGTCAGTTCTTCAAACAATTGCATTTCTTTGGACGTGGGCGTATCAATCTCGCTCGAATGTTTCCTTCGGAACTGAAATTAGTGCATTATTTTCCAATGCTTTTTACGCTTGGCGTTTTGGCCATTCCGATACTCTTTTTTCTTAAAAAAGTTTTATTCTTCATTGCTGTTTTTCTGCTTCTCATTTATATTATGATGGTCGTTATTGACTCAGCTATTTATAATAAAAGTCTAAAAATTGCCTTTTTGAGTGTAATTGCCTGCTTTATTCAACTAATGGGTTACGGTTTTGGTTTTATGCAGGAAAAGTTTTTAGGAGGTAGAAAATAAATATTAGCACCCAAAACTGTCGACTATTGACTATCGACCGTGGACTTTCAAACAAATACCTCCTGATTTTCAAGCACTTCTTCTTTCAAATCTTCGATGATTTTATCTAAACCTTCATACCAATCAAGGTGCGGAGAATGTGCTTCACAACCTCCTGCGTGCACAACACAAGCTGTATATTGATGTTGTTTGTGGCATGCTGGGCAGCGTGCAATCGTTTTGAAAGTATCCCAAATTTGGCCGCAATCGCATTGCCAATATTCACCACCATCGGGTTCCCATTTACATTTTGGGCAACAAATCTTAATTTCACTCATAATTGATAATCATCGGAAGATGGTCAAAAGTTCATGTTTTTTCACGCAACCATCAATTAAGCAACATAAAACAATTAGTTTTGGTTTGAAATTGCCAAGTATTTTTTTAGATAATCGACGCTTTTTATAAAAGGTTTCAAGCCTAAATATAAGCACAAAGCAGATAATGAACATCCTATAACTTGTGCAATAAAAATTGAATAATGTATTTGATTTGGGTCATTAAAAATCGAATCATTCAAAAAACCAACAATAAGAGGCCCGAAGCCGAGTCCTATGATATTGACCACAAATAGGAAAAATGCCGAGAAAATTGCTCGCATTTTGTTGGGTGCAATTTCTTGAATCGCTGCCGTTGCAGAGCCAAAAGGAAAAGAACTAAAAAAGCAATATCCGGCAATAAAATAAATCCCAAAATTAATATCCGATATTACCAAACCAAGGGTGCAAAATATTGCAGCAAGCATTCCTCTAAATCCTGAAAGCATTTTGGCTTGCACGACACCATTTTTTGTTAAATAATCGGCATACCTACCTCCAGTTATGACCCCCAACGTAGAAAAAACAGTAACTAAAAGTCCAAATGTTACTCCTGCTTTGGTATCTGCCCAGCCATGTACTCTATTGAGCATCGTTGGTATCCAATAAACACCTGCATAAGTAGCCAACGACATAAATGCCATACTGAAATTGAGGTACAAAAATGTGCGACTATTAGCCTTGAAATAAGCCATGATTTCTTTAAAACTACTTATTTCTACGGTTTCTTTAATGAATTCAAATTCTACACGTTTTGGTTCTTTAATAGTTTGAACAAGAAAAACAAGCAATATTCCTGGGAAACCTATATAAAAGAAAATCATTTGCCAAGAAAATACCTCGCCAATGAGTGGCAATATTACGTTCTCTTTTCCAATCATGGTTCTGAGAGCCGCACCAATTAATATTGACAAACCCGAACCCAAATAAATCCCCATATTATAAACGCTCAGTGCCGTTGCCAATTTTTTCTTCGGAAAATAATCAGAAATAATCGAATAGGCTGCTGGGGAGAGGGCAGCTTCGCCTATGCCAACACCAACTCTAGCCAGAAAGAACAATGAATAACTACCTGCAATTCCACAAAAAACAGTCATAATACTCCAAACTAAAATTCCCCAGCTAATGATGCGTTTGCGGTTCATTCGGTCTGCCATTAAGCCAATCGGAATGCCAACTAACGTATAAAGTACGGCAAAACTCAAACCCATTAATATCCCCATTTGCGTATCTGTAATGCCAAAAGATGCCTTGATGGGTTTTACGAGAAGCGACAAAATTTGTCGGTCAATAAATGAGGAAATATAGGCAAGCAAAAGCACACCCACAACATACCACGCGTAGCGTAGCGAAGGTTTGGTCTCCATGAGGCTTAGGTTTAGATTCTGAGTGGAAGTTAAGCTTTTTTAAGAATAAATTATAATTATATTAATTAAAAACTTAATTATTCTTTGTTTTAATGCGTTTTAAAACCTTTTTTAGCAGAAATACAAAAAGTAAAACTCCAAGAATAGCCACCAAAATAGGTAGCCAAAGAGCAAGAAGTAAAAAAATAACCGCAACCGAATTTTCAAAAGTTGAAAAGAAAGTATTTCCAAAACCTCCCGTAAATTTGGTAGAAGCCAGTCGAAGAAGTCGAATTCCTGCTTGAATTGTGCCAGCCACACCACCACCTGCCAAGATTCAGAGTGTCCATCGGAGTTTGGGCGAATCTATTTTCAGCCACGAAGTTATCAGAATCGTACCTGCCATAAACGAAGTGGAAATTGTGATTGTATCGAGTAAATTATCAACCACAGGAATGTAATAAGTCATGATTTCGGCCAAATTATTGCAGAAAATATTAATCAATTTTACTAAAAAACACAATCGCAGAGCCGATTGACTCTGCGATTGTGTTTGATTTATATTTCAATCGAAGCATTGATTGTTACATTTTCTCCTTTTTTTTCGATGTAATGTCGGGCATCGAATAAGTCTTTTTGGAGTTGTTTTATTCTATTTTCACGCATTTTTATGTCTTCCTCACTGTCATCATTACTAATGATGTTTTCGTGAAATTTGACTTTTGCATGAATTATCTGCGTAATTAGTTTGATGGCTTCTTTACCACCAAATTGCCCTTGAATGAGTTGTATATGCATTTTTTGATGATGTTTAATTATTGTCCTTGACCCAACGAAAAGCCCATTTTACCATCGAAAGTATAAAGGTTTTCGGTTTTTATAGTATCAATTCCTTGATGAATTGCCTCAATTAGTAAGTTAATAATGCTATGTTTGCTCATCTGATTACCTTCAGTAGGCTTAAATCTACAACGCCAATGATCAGTACAGAAAGTTTCTTCAAAACCCTCTGGCCATACCTTGATTCCACGGTTGGTTATCATCGAAAGTTTTACTTCGTTGGTGTCGAGTACTTGTACGATAGCTGCTAACTCATCAGGATTTGTGCCAGCCCAGTGTACGAATAAATCAACACCGACCAATTCTTTTTTGGCTGGCGTTTTACGCTCATATTTTGGTAGCTTGAGCACGGCGTTTTCAGCATAAGTTACTGATTTTAAGAGTTTTGGATTTTGTCCAAGATTCCCAATTACTGCTTGAGCAAATTCTTTTGTACCAACTTTTTCTTGACTAAATCCTTCTTTATAAACATCGTAAGTATGAATACCATCTTCGATAGTTTTTATCCAAGCATTTTGTATTTTTTCGGCAATTTTGGTCTGCCCAATATGGTTGAGCATCATAATTGCTCCTTGAAGAAGCCCCGACGGATTAGCCATATTTTGTCCCGCTCTGCGAGGTGCCGAGCCGTGAATTGCCTCAAACATGGCACATTCTTCACCAATGTTGGCCGATCCTGCCAAACCTACCGACCCAGCAATTTGAGCAGCCACATCAGATAGTACATCGCCATATAGATTTGGCATCACGATTACATCAAAAGCTTCGGGTGTATCAGCCATTTTTGCCGCACCAATATCTATAATCCAATGCTCATTTTCAATTTCTGGGTATTCTTTCGCAATTTCATCGAAAACTTGGTGGAATAAACCATCTGTTTGCTTCATTATATTATCTTTCGTGAAGCACGTAACTTTCTTACGGCCGTAGTGTTTTGTGTACTCAAAAGCATAACGTACGATTTTTTCGCAACCCGGGCGACTGATAAGTTTCAAGCACTGAACCACTTCATCGGTTTGTTGATGTTCAATTCCAGCGTATAGGTCTTCTTCGTTTTCACGAACAATTACTAAATCCATTATTGGGTGTTTGGTCGCGACAAAAGGGTGCAAACTCATGCATAGACGTACGTTTGAATAAAGCCCTAAAAACTTTCGCGTTGTTACGTTCAAACTCTTATAACCACCGCCTTGAGGCGTAGTGATTGGTGCTTTTAAGAATACTTTATTACGCCTGATTACATCCCAAGATTCTTTTGCAATACCGGCAGTGTTTCCAGCCAAGTACACTTTTTCACCTACTTCAATCTCTTCTACCTCGATTTTTGCTCCTGCTGCCATCAAAATCTCAAGAGTGGCATCCATAATTTCTGGACCGATTCCGTCACCTTTTGCTACTGTAATTTTTGTCATTGAGTTTTATTGTTTTGATTTAACGTTGTAAAATTCTTTATAAAAAATCATTAGTTTTTATTTATATTTGTAATGATATATATAAATAAATATTATGAATTATACTTTGCATCAATTACAGGTGTTTCTCAAAATAACCCAAACACAGAGTGTTACAAAAGCTGCTGAAGAACTTTGTTTGACTCAGCCAGCCGTATCAATTCAGCTAAAAAATCTGCAAGACCAATTTGAGATTCCGCTAACGGAGGTGGTTGGTAGAAAGCTGTTTATCACAGATTTTGGCAAAGAAATAGCTCTTGCTGCCGAGAATATATTAAACGAAGTTTACGCCATAAATTATAAAACGATGGCACACAAAGGCAAGCTAACGGGGCGTCTAAAAATCTCTGTTGTTTCGACAGGTAAATATGTGATGCCCTATTTTTTGGCAGATTTTATTGCCCAAAATGAAGGTATAGAATTGATGATGGATGTCACAAATAGAGTAAAAGTGATAGAAAGTTTGGACAAAAACGAAGTTGATTTTTCGTTGGTATCGGTGCTACCTGATAATTTAAAAGTTGAGAATATTGAATTGCTAGAAAATAAATTATTTTTAGTAGCAAATACAAAAAGCAAGTTTACAAAGAAAATCTACGATAAAAGTATTTTTGAAGATTTGCCGCTTATTTATCGAGAACAAGGCTCAGGCACAAGGCTCGTGATGGAACGATTTATCGAAGAAAATAAGTTACCCGTCAGAAAAAAAATGGAACTTACCTCCAACGAGGCTGTAAAACAAGCCGTTATTGCGGGTTTAGGCTGCTCAATTATGCCAGTGATTGGCCTCAAGAATGAACTTCTTCACGGCGATTTGCAGATAATTCCAGTAAAAGATTTTCCTATTACTTCGGTTTGGAATTTAGTTTGGATGAAATATAAAAACTTTTCGCCTGTAGCGGCTGCATTTTTAAAATACATCAATGAACAAAAAGAAGCCATTATTTACGAGAAATTTGATTGGTTTGAAAAGTTTTAAAAAGACTATCATGTGATGTGTGGCTCTTTTTTTGTAATAAAATTATCATTTTAAAGAATTCTCTTTGTTACTTTGTGGTCTACTGCTTTATAAAAACTATGTTTGTTGATGCCATCGAAGAGGTTGGTCGCTTTACTCGTCCAATTCAGTTTATTTCAAGAAATTATAACGAAAATATCGTCACTGGCGGAGCAGCAACGATGTTTTTTGTTAACGAGTTTTCTTGTGCCGTTACCTGCAAACACGTCATTGATTTGATAGGAAATCGAACGAACATTAATCAAAAATACGCCAATTTCAAACGAGAACGTGCCGCAATTCCTCGTACGGGCGGCGTTCCGCATCATCAATACCAAAAGTTCATCAAAGGTCTCGAAAACAAGTACGATTATACGCCCGAAACAATCGTTGAACTCAATGAACGTTTTTTGGATTGTACGTCCGACCCAACGATGCGTTTTAGCTGGATAAATCATCCAAAATACGATTTGGCAATTATTATTTTCGAGCAGTTTCAACAACCACTTTATCAATCTTACGCTCGATTTACAAAAGATAGTTCGTTTTTGAAGCAAGGAAAATCACTTTGCAGATTAGGTTATCCATTTCCCGAATTTACCAACTTTCAATACAACGCCGAGGTTGATGAAATTACGTGGACAAATATTGGTATCATTGGTACGCCACGCTTCCCGATTGATGGAATGCTGACAAGGCATTTGGTAGAAAACAACGAACTCTACGGCGTAGAACTTAGTACTCCAGGTTTGCGTGGACAAAGTGGCGGGCCACTTTTCGACCGTAATGGTTTAGTTTGTGGCATGCAAAGTAAAACTAACGCTCTCCATCTAGGTTTTGATATGCATAATGCTTCGCACAATGTAAACGGAAAGACAATTAAAGTTAATAATCAGCCTTTTTTGCATGTAGGGCATTGTATTCATGTTGATGTTATCAAATCTTTTTTAGCACAAAATGGCATTAAATTTTACGAAGCGTAAATCTTGATTAGATTTGACAACTTTCCGAAAGTTTTCAATTTTGTGTCCATTTGCACAACCAATTCGCTCAAATTCTTTTAAAAATCACCATTTTATCTTCTATTTTGTGTAATAACCAATAAAAAGCCGACTGCCGTCTGCCAATAGCCGACTGTTTTCCGTACTTTTGTAAAATAATAAAAAATCAAACAATGGATATTTTTGTAGGCAGTTTACCATTTAAACTTAAAGAGAAAGAATTAAAAGAGCTTTTTGAAAAGTTTGGAGAGGTAACATCGGCCAAAATAGTAAAAAATAAAGCTACTCGCCAAAATAAAGGTTTTGGTTTTGTAGAAATGCCAAATGAAGAAGAAATACGTAAAGCGATTTTTGAGCTAAACGGTTTCGAAGTTATGGGTCGTAATTTAGAAGTTAGTATTTCGGAGAAAAAAGATAAATCGACAGGGAAATCAACCAAAGCACCAAAGCTAAATTCGCAGGGTAAATTATACGTAAAAGAAAGTTATATCCCTTTCAAAGGTAATGATAAACGTGGAAAACGATGAAATTCGACGATTATAGTATTTCGAACGAACTCAAGAAAAATATTACTGAGTTAGGCTTCAAACGCCCGACAGATATTCAGTTTAAGTCGATTCCGCCAATTTTGAAAGGTGAAGATGTGTTGGCCATTGCCCAAACTGGTACCGGAAAAACCGCCGCTTTTGCGATTCCGATTATTAGTATTTTGCAAGAAATGAAGCATTCGGTGCGGTACGAAGAAGGTGTGAAATGCATTGTAATGGAGCCAACTCGTGAGCTTGCAATACAAGTTTCTGAGGTTTTTCAGAAAATGACCAAAGGAACAAAAGTAGATACGCTTTGTCTTTTTGGAGGAGTAGAGCAAGCTCCACAAATCGAGAAACTCGTCAAAGGCGTTGATATTTTGATTACTACTCCTGGCCGAATGTTTGATTTGATTTACCAAAAACACCTTAAAATTACGGGCGTAGAAATTTTAGTGCTTGACGAAGCCGACCACATGCTTGATTTGGGCTTTATCAAAGACATTCAAGATGTAAAGAAATTTTTGCCTAAATTTCATCAAACGCTGTTTTTTTCAGCAACAATCAATGAGCAAATCAAGAAAGTTGCTTATTCGTTGGTAAGAAATGCAATCAGAATTCAATTATCACCCAACGACCCCGTTGCTAAAAATATTACGCATTCGGTGGCTTTTGTGGAAATGGACGATAAACGCTTTTTCTTGGAAAGGGTTATCAGCGAAAATCCTGAAAGCAAAATTTTGGTTTTTGTGCGGACAAAGGTGCGTGCCGAACGAGTAAAATCTGCGATGCAGCGAGTAGGAATTGAAAGCGAGACGATTCATGGAGATAAAGAACAACAAGATCGGCTTTTGGTGTTGGATAAATTTAGAACTGGCGAAGTTAAAATACTGATAGCCACCGATGTAAGTGCAAGAGGAATTGATATTGCAAATGTAGATTACGTAGTAAATTATGATTTGCCTGATATACCCGAAAACTATGTGCATAGGGTAGGGCGTACTGGTCGAGGAATGCAAAAAGGTTTAGCTGTTTCGTTTTGTGCGGCCGAAGAAAGGCCAATTTTGGCCGAAATCGAAGGCTTTATGGGTAAGAAAATCAGAGTTTTGGAACTTGATAAACAAGAATACGCTGAAACCATTGATTTTTCGAAAGATACAGCCAATTTTGATTTGAAGGCTTTACTCAAAGCAGCGGAAGAAATGGAGGCATTAAAGAAAAAGACAAAAAAGAAGAAAAAATAAGGTATGGTAAACGAACAACAACCCAACAATCCGCTGCATGGAATTACGCTCGAAAGAATAGTAAGAGAACTCAGAGATTATTACGGCTGGGATCAAATGGCTTACCATGTAAATGTCAACTGTTTTGCTAATAATCCATCGCTTAATTCGAGCTTAAAGTTTTTAAGAAAAACTGATTGGGCCAGAAAAAAAGTAGAAAGCTTATATCTCCGTATGCTTCAAGAGCAGAATGGGTAAATAAGAAACCGCCTAATTACTGTGGCGGTTTTTGTATTTTTACCTGATCAGTCAATTATAAAATCCAATTTCAAAGCTAAATTAATTTTTTATATGAGGCATTTGCTATTGACTTCTTTTCTTCTTAGGTCGATGAATACCAATTTTTCATTATTTCTTTAAATATAAATAGCTTAATTGGATAATTCAAGCCTATTTATATTCGGGAGAAACTAACTTCCTTTTTCTATAAGCAGCAAGTGAGGTGATAAAAAATTGAACATTTAAAATTAGGCTGATTTTGATTTAATGACTTAAAAAGACTTGTCTCTGGCAAATATTATGGAAATTTCAAAAAAAATTAGAAATAAATTAAATTTATGTTTGATTACAAATTTATTTACTTAAATTTGTGCTTTTAAAGTACTAATACAAATACAAAATGTCTAAAGGAACAGTAAAGTTTTTCAATGAAACCAAAGGATTTGGTTTTGTCAAAGTAGATGGCTCAAACCAAGAAGTATTCGTTCACGTGTCTGAATTAAAAGACCAAATCCGTCAGGATGACGAAGTTACTTTCGATATCCAAGAAGGGAAAAGAGGTTTAAACGCCGTTAACGTAAAATTAGCATAATTATATCATCACTTCGGTGATTAGAATTATATAATTTACATGAAGCCCCCGATGAGTCGAGGGCTTTTTTTTGCTTTTTTTAGATATGATTATCGCTCCATCACCCAAACTCCACGCCCATAAGTAGCAATGACCATTTTATTATCTCGTGGATGTATGAATAAATCTTGTACTGAAACGCTCGCCGGCAAATTAGCTTGAACTGACTGCCAGTTTTTGCCGCTGTTTTTTGAAGTATAAACTCCTAAATCTGTTCCACAGTAGAGAATAGAAGTATTGAAAGGGTCTTCACGAATCACATTTACCGGTGAAGCTGGTAAATCTCCTGTTATACTAATCCAAGTTTTTCCAAAATCGGATGTTTTATATATATAAGGTTTGATATTATCCTCTCGGCGGTCGC
>Ga0114967_10000400_pt1 | contig 36709 bp, 34 predicted proteins | sample M_130628_MF_Meta_FD_92639 | JGI IMG/M metagenome (GOLD analysis project Ga0114967, IMG submission 92639) | Freshwater microbial communities from Lake Montjoie, Canada to study carbon cycling - M_130628_MF_MetaG | ecosystem: Environmental > Aquatic > Freshwater > Lake | place: Lake Montjoie...
TACTACAATCAAATGCGACCACACCAATCTTTAAAAGGATTAACCCCAGAACAATTTTTAAAAAATTGTTAGTTAATCTGTCAGCGAATTAGGTAACCTTTACAAGGATGACTTATGGTTCAAGTTTTACATGCACGCGCCACGACTACGGTTGCCATCAGAAAAAAAAATTCAACAATCTTCGAAGACCATCGATGCACTAGCCAAAGAGCTTAGAGCCTGTATTCAAGGGGACTAAGCATCTAAATAGGTTCTATACGACAAATGTTTATTTGACCAGAACCAGCCTTTTACAAAAAATATAATAATTTATGAGCAAAGCAGAAACTATTGTTGATAATTTTTTAACAGGTCTTAAGGCTTGGGTTAATTCAGCAGCCCCCGAAGAAAGAGAATCGAGAAATGAGGCGATGCTAAGAATGATAGAGGTTAGGCATAGTGGCAGTGACCACCTTTCATTATATGGACTTAGATTATCATCCATTCCTGAGCAGATTGGCGATCTTACTGGCTTGAGAAGTTTAAATCTTAGCTCCAACCAACTAGGAACTCTTCCTGAGGGGATTCGTTATCTTACTGCTTTGGAAAATTTAGGTTTTAGCTCCAACCAGCTAGAAACTCTTCCTGAGTGGATTGGTGATTTTACTGCTTTGGAAAGTTTAGATCTTGAAGAAAATCAACTAGAAACTGTTCCTAGGTGGATTGGTGATCTTGCTGCTTTGAAAAGATTATATCTTGACTCCAACCGACTAACCACTCTTTCAGACTCTCTGCTAAATTCGCCAACAAGAAATTGCACAATAAGCCTCGAAGGCAACCTAATCGATGCAAAAGAAGCCTGCAGAATTAGCAGGCTAGCCTTGGTCGGAGGAGTAACTTTAGGAATATCAATCTCAATCGGAGATAAAATCCTTTCCAACGCTCCCGAAGAAAAAAAGGAAAAACTAAAAGCATTACTCGACGATTCAAATTCAGAACTCCATTGTTTCAAACGATTCCTAGAAAAATGCCAACACACCGAAGGATGGAAATCTCGCGAGCCTGAAATGACCCAATGTCTTCTTGAAATCCTAGACAAGATGAGTGAAAGCGAAGTGGTAAAAATAAAATGTATAACTTTGGCAAAAATGGCACTTGACACTTGTGCAGATAGGGTTGCCCTAGCATTCGTGCATATGCAATTAGTGCTGAATTTATCCGACAAAGAATTGAAGGATATGAGCTTGCAAGAAGTTTACGATTACGCCAGACAAGAGAGTGTGATCAAATTTCTATTCGATAAGTCACAAGCTAAAATTAATGATATTAAAAATTCCGAAAGTGTCCCAGATGAAATCGAAACGCATTTGGCTTATTTGCAAATTGCTCAAGAGCTTGGATTGAATTTAAGGGCTAATGGTATGCTTTACCAAGGATGCTCAAATGTGACAGGTGAGGATTTACAATCTGCCATAGAAGATTTCCGAGCATTAGATCGCGATCTTCTAACAGCCAAGCATCTTTGCGAAGATGAAATGCTTCGAATGCATCCCTTTGTTCAAGAAATAATTACTGAAATTAGTAGCAAAGAGGAGTTTTCTGTGGAAAAAAAGAAGGTGATAATTCTCAAAAAGAAGGTGAGAATTCTCAGGGATTTCAAACAAGAATGAGCGGTTTACTAAAATTAGTTGCAGAAGCTACAATTGCTGCAATTGCCGAGAGGTGTAATAATGAGTTCAAGTCTTCGTCCAAGACAAGTTCTGCTTTAGCTGGAGGCGGCGGTACTCATGGATCAACAATATCTCCTACTAGCAGTTCAGCGGTCGTTAGAGACCCCGCCTTACAAAGATGTATCTAATATCTTAAACTTAATCTGACGCTCTGTATTTTTCGACAGTAAAAATTCTAACAAATGAAAGCCAATAATCAGTTTCTCAAAAAACCAAAATCTTTTTGGGCTTATGTAAGATAACTTAGCCAAGCATTAGGCTATTCGAAAAAGGATAAGTTTTTGATTCCAGCTTACGAAGAAATGGAAAAAGTATTTCAAAAATTATCTCTTAACGCTTCTTCTTTAATATCAGCAGGAAATCCTACAGAACTAGCAAAAGATCTAGAAGCCTGTATTCAAAATAAAGTGAACCAATATTTCACCCTGTTTTTGCTTATTTTTTAATAAAATTACTCGCAATATATCCTGATATTGGTCGTAATTTTACTAAAAAAGCGCTAAAAATATGCCAAAATCTGAGTTCACTTTATTTTGAATAAAGGCTCTAGGGTGACCTAAAAAATTTACATCACGGCGCGCGCTAAAATAATTCCGCAAGAAATTGCTACATTTAGAGATCTCATATTATTTTTCATGGGGATAAAAATTCTTGCATCAGCTTTGGCAAAAACTTCTTCAGGAACTCCAGCGCTTTCTCTTCCTAACATCAAAACATCATTTTCTGCAAATTGAAATTTTCTATAATCGACGCTTGCTTTGGTTGATGCCAAAATCAAGCGCTGTTTTTTTGTCGCAATTTCCATCGCATAAAAATCTTCAAAAGAAGCGTGGCGAAAAATTTTGGCATGTTGAATGTAATCAAGAGCTGATTTCTTTACGCGCTGCATATCAAATGGAAAGCCGCATGGCTCAATGATATGCAATTCCGCATCAAAACAAACACAAGTGCGAATTATTGTTCCAACATTGCCAGCAATATCGGGTTGAAAAAGTGCAATTTTAATCATAAATTTTTTTCAAAAATGAGATGGGAAATTTTTCTTTACAAAAACTTTTGTAAACCTCTTTATTTTTTAAATTCCGTTTTTATAAAAACATTTTAATCTGTAATTATTTCCAATCAAAGACTAGCAATGACTGAAACTGTAAAAATCATTTTTATCGCCAAAGGAGAAAAAAAAGAATTCATAGTTCCAGTTGGCACTACAGTTCTTGAAGCTGCTCACAATAATGACATCGAACTTGAAGGTGCTTGCGAAGGTTCTCTTGCCTGCTCAACTTGTCACGTAATTGTGGATAAAGATTTTTATAGCAAATTAGAAGAACCAACCGAAGACGAGGAAGACATGCTTGATTTGGCGTTTGGCTTAAGTCCGACTTCAAGATTAGGATGTCAAATTATCATGACCAAAGAGTTGGACGGTTTAACTCTAGTAGTTCCTGATGAGACGCGTAATGTTTCAATTTAAAAACCTAAATTCATAAAATTATGAGCAAGAATATCGTAGTTAAATTAGTAATCCTTTTAGTTGTTTCAGCGCTGGTTTATAGCGCATTCTGGTTCTTTAAAGTTGGTCAGGTTGAAAAACAGGTGAAAAATTTCATCAGCAAAAATAGTGCTAACATTTCAGCTGGCGACATTTCCGTTTCTGGTTTTCCTCTTGCGCAGAAAATCACGATCCAAGATCTCAAATTTACCATTCCAAGTCCATTGTTCAATAAGCGCCAAGTGATTGTAAAAATACTTGAAGCTAAAACGGGAATTTTTTCTTCTGAATTTATAGTTACTTTACCAGAGCCTGCTACAGTTGATTCTGAAGGCAATATCATGACTGTTGAATTTACTAAGGAACCTGAAATTAAAGCTTCAATTGCTGATGGTAGAATTTCCAAATTTTCCTATCATGATTTCGGTTATAAAATTTCTGACATCGATAAAAATGTTGTTTACACAGCTACGAGTTCAGTTTTGAATCTTGAATCTACAGTTGCTGATGATGATAAAATTACTACCAAAGTTACTGCTGACATAAAAGAAATCGAAGGCTTCAATGTTCTTGATGTTTATAAAAATGCTTTCGAGAAAAAAATTACCGAAGGTATTAAAACTGGAGAAATTATTCTCGGAAATTCTGCTGTAGTTGCGCCAGTTCCTTCTGCCGCTTCTGGCGATGTTGCTGCAACTTCTGGCAGCGCCACTACTGCAACTACAACAACAATTACATCTCCAGCCGCTGTTCCAGCTGATCCGACTGCGGCTAATGTTCCGGCTCCTGCGACAGCTCCTCAAGCAACTGTGACTACTACCGTCACAACTCCCGCTAATTCTAATCCTGCTGTTCCAACAAATCCTGTTGATCCAACTGCAGCTGCGATTCCTGTTGCGCTAGATGGAACGCCATCTCCTGTTGCTCCAATTCCAACTCCAACTCCGGCTGATATCGCTGCTGCTGCAATGGCCGCCGCTACTGTAAATGTGCCAGTGAAAAGCAATTTGATGATTGATTTTGAATATATCATGTCTCCAAACCAAACTGAGCAACAAGCACAAATTCCAACTGATCCAACTCAAATTCAAGAAGCTCCAGTTCAATATAGCAAAGTGATGAAAATCAATAACCTAGAATTTTCTAACTCACTTTACAAAATACTTATCAATGGCGAAATGAATACTCTCGCTGATGATAATATGCCATCTGGTTCGGTGACGGTTAAGGTTGAAAAAATTGACGCTTTGATTGCTAATATTTCAAGTGGATTTACGCAAATGGTTGAGCAGAAAAAACCAACCTCAACTGAAATTCAAACTAGCGATTTAACTGTTAGTGGAATGCCAACTCAAGATTCTTACCAAGATTTCTTAAAAAGAGTTGCAGCCAATATTGGCGCGGTTTCTAAAGAATTAGCAACTAAGAATCCGGTAAGTAAAGATGATATTGCTGAATTTGACATTAGAAGAGAAAAAAATCTGGAATTTTTGGTTAATGAAACTTCGGTTCGTGAAATTCTTGGAAAATTCTAATTAATGAAAATTTCCGACGCATTATCGCAAAGCCGGAAAGATTTGAATATAAAGGGCGTGAGTAACAGTAAATTAGATTCTCTAATCTTACTAACTCACGCCCTTTCTTGTTCAAAGGAATATATAATTTTTAATCCGGATGCTGAATTAAATAATGAGCAGCAGGAAGTTTTTTTTAAAATGGTTAAACGCCGCGCCGCCCGCGAACCAGTTTCACATATTATCGGTAAAAGAGAATTTTTTGGTGAAGATTTTTTTGTAAGTTGTGATGTTTTAGATCCGCGTCCGGATTCGGAAAGTTTGATTGAATTGGTTCTAGAAAATTTTCCACAAAAAAATAATCCGCTAAAAATTTTGGAACTTGGAGTTGGTTCAGGATGTTTGATTATAACTTTGCTTAAAGCCTACAAATCAGGGCTTGGAATCGGAGTTGATATTAGCGAAAAAGCGCTAGAAATTGCTAAAAAAAATGCCATAACTCATCAAGTTCAAGATCGTTTGCAATTGCTGCAATCTGATCTTTTTTCAGCTCTAAAGATCCTGAAACAAGTTCAGGATGACGCGGAGAGGAAGATGAGTTCATCTTCAAATTACCAATATCGTCATCCTGAACTTGATTCAGGATCTATAAGATCTCAAAGCGCAGAAAATCTTCTGAAATTTGACTTAATAATCTCCAATCCACCTTACATCGCATCGCGAGAAATTGAAATTTTAGAACCGGAAGTAAAAACCTACGAACCACATCTGGCTTTGGATGGCGGCGTTGATGGTTTTGATTTTTACAGAAAAATAGCTGCAAAATCTAAAGATTTTTTAAAAGAAAATGGTCGGATAATTCTAGAAATCGGCATTAACCAGCAAGAAAAAATAATTGAATTTTTTACTAAAAATGGATTTCAATTAGTTGAGATGAAGCCTGATTTATCGGGCATTATTCGTGCTTTATGTTTTAAAATTTAAATATGTTTATCGCCAAAACTATTCCAGAAATTCGGGCTGAATTAAAAAAAGCTGAAAGAAAAATCGCCCTCATTCCAACAATGGGGGCGTTGCATGAAGGTCATCTAGCTTTGGTGAAAAAAGGTCGCCAAATTGCTGAAAATGTGGTTGTAAGCATCTTCGTTAATAAAGCCCAGTTCAATGATTCAAGTGATTACGAAAAATATCCCAGACAAGTTGCAAAAGATTTAGAACTTTTAAAAAAATCCGGCGCAACTCAAGTTTTTTTGCCGGAAAGTTCAGAAATTTTTAAAGATGATTTTGCCTTTAAATTATTGCCAATAAAACTTGTTGATTGCCTTTGTGCAACCTCGCGCCCCGGTCATTTTGATGGTGTGGCATTAATTGTGGCAAAACTTTTTAACATCATAAAACCAGATATTGCGATTTTCGGCGAAAAAGATTTTCAACAAGTTGCGATCATTAAAAAATTGGTCGAAGATTTTAATTTTGATCTCGAAATTTTAGGTCACGAAATTATTCGAGAAGCAAGTGGATTGGCGATGTCTTCGCGCAATCAAAGATTGTCAGAAAGCTCTAAAATAAAGGCGACAGAGATTTTTTTGACTCTAAATGAAATAAAAAATGAAGTTAAAAAATCGCCGAATGAAATTGAAAAAATCCTGCAAAAAAAACGAGAAGAACTTTTAAATAAAGGTTTTAAAAAAATTGATTATCTAGAAATTCGCGAAGAAAAAAATCTAAATCTGGTTACAAATCTTGATAATCAAAAACCATCTAGGATATTTATTGCAGTTTACCTTGACGACGTTAGGTTAATTGACAACATGCGGTTCTAGGCGTCAAAGCCCCAAAAAACAGTTTCTAAACATAAATATTCAAACAATGATTTATATCATCATCAGTAATGTCGGAATGGCCCTCATGATGATTATTGTCTATTTGCGCTATTCTCGTTTTCGCCTTAAAACATCCGCAGAAATTACTATTTTGCGCCAAAAACTTGATAAGGAAGTTGGTGAAAGACGCGATGTTGAAAATCAATTATTAACAGAGAAAAAAACCGACAGCGATAAAATCGAAAAATTATTGCAGGAAATAACAGATTTAAGAAAAGAAAAAGAAGGCGAAATAAGGCTGCGTATTGAGGCAGAAAAACAAATTGAGTTAGCATTTCATAAAACTGATGAAGTGCAAAAACGCATGAAGGATTGGAGCGTGGTGCAAGATGCGGTGATGCGAGATTGCAAAGATTCAATCGTCAAAATCGGCAACGATCTTTATAAAAAACTTCATGATAGTTATAAAAACGAGGTTGAAACCAATAAAAATTTGTTAGGCCGCGTTTCTAAAAATATCACTGATTTTTTTGAAAAAATTTCAGCAGCGCAAAAAACCGAAAGTCACGTTAAGCCAATTCTAGCAAGCCCTGCTAAAACAGAAAATAGCGATGTAAGTGCGAATGTTATAATTAAGAAAATGGTTGCAGATTTAGCGACAACCATGAAAGCCAATGGTTTTTTGGTGAATAAAGACTATTTCTTGCCAGCAAATTTCGATTCTCAAAAAGCCAAAACATTTGTTTGTGAAGTTGCTTTTATTGCCCTTGAAGAGCTTTACATGGCTGATTTCAAGGCTTGTGCTTATTTTGAAGAATATCACGCCAATAAAGATAAAAATGCTGCTTTGGAACTCTTAAAAGAAAGACTCAATAAATATATTTCTTACATCGGAAATGCCCGTTATAGCGACTCAATTCTAAAAGTAATGGCGACAACTAGGGCCAAGTTTGAAAAAAGCACAATAATTGTCGCAGTGTCTTCCAATGCTGATTTACAGCTCCTTAAAGAAATCGGTTATCACGATAAATTGCATAAAATCACGCCGCAAATTATGGATTTCGATGGGGTTAATAACCTAGTTTTATAATCAAAATGGCTTTTCAGCAAAATCAGAAACAACGCTTAAACCTCAAAAATCTTTTCGCATTATTACCATTTTTTAAGCCTTACAAACGCGAAGTTTTTTTGGCTTCGACGGCTTTGTTTGTAACGGCGCTGATGATTTTATTTTTTGGTAAAGTCGTAAAATACATGATCGATTTTGGTTTTTCGCAGCAGAATCATCTTTTTCTAAATCTGGTTTTACTCACTTTTATTTTGGCAGTTTTCATCATGGCGGTTGCCGGTTATTATCGCTCTTCCTTGATTAATTCGGTGGCGGAAAAAGTGATCGCCGATTTGCGCAAAAAAGTTTACAATCACATCATTCACGTTTCGGCCGAATTTTTTGAATTAACCAAAGCTGGCGATGTGATCTCGCGCCTTACGGTTGATACCGCGGTGCTTTATAATATAATCAGCAACACCATTTCATTTTTGCTGCGCAATTCGTTGTTTTTTTTAGGCGGCCTTTCTTTGTTATTTTTCACCAGCAGCAAACTTAGTTTGCTTACAATGTTGATTATTCCAATCGCCATTTCGCCGATTATTTTTATGGGAAAATCAATCAAATCACTTTCCAATAAATCGCAAATGGCATTGTCTTCGGTCGGCGCACATGTTGAGGAAACGGTGAGTGGCATCAAAACAATTCAGTCTTATTTATGCGAAGAAAAAGAGGCGCGCAATTTTTTTGATTTTGTTGATTCATCGTTAAAAATTTCGCTCGAAAAAATCCGCATAAAATCATTGATGATTGCTTTTGTGATAACTTTTTCTTTCGGCGGCATCGCTTTGATTTTATGGGTTGGCGGACATGATGTGTTAAGTGGCAAAATCACTTCTGGCGATCTTTCTTCTTTCATTTTTTATTCAATTATCACTTCAACATCTTTGGTTTCATTAAGCCAAATTGCGGGACAATTGCAAAGTGCTTCGGCTTCGGCTTCGCGCATTTTCGAGCTTTTAGAAATTCAATCTCCCGTCAGAGAAATAGCTCATCCGCATCCATTTCCCGCAGCAAAAGAAATTACGATAAAATTCCAAGACGTGAATTTTTCTTACCCAAGTCGCAAAGATTTTGAAGTGTTAAAAAACTTTAATCTGCAAATTAAACCGCATGAAAAAATCGGAATTGTCGGTTCCAGCGGATCGGGAAAAAGCACAATTTTGCAACTTTTGCTGCGTTTTTATGATGTTGATTCGGGCATGATTTCACTGAACGGAATCGACATGCGCGCCCTTTCATTTTCTGATCTGCGCCAAAATTTTTCTTATATTTCTCAAGATTGCTTTATTTTCTCAGGCACGATTTTTGAAAATATCGCGTATGTCGATAAATCAATTACAGAAGAGCAGGTTGAAAAAATTATTGCCCAAAATCCGGCGCTCGATTTTATCAATCATTTGCCGCAAAAATTGCATAATCAAGTTGGTGAAAAAGGCATTAAACTTTCCGGCGGCGAGCGTCAAAGAATTGCGATTGCGCGCGCCATTATCAAGGATTCGCCGATTTTATTATTGGATGAAGCAACTTCCGCGCTCGATAATCACAATGAAAAAAACATCACCAATGCAATTACCAATTTAGCCAAAGAAAAAACCGTAATTACAATTGCGCATAAACTTTCTTCGGTCGCCGCTTCCGATCGAATTATTTTTGTCAAAAACGGCGAAATAGCCGAAATCGGCTCGCATCAAGAGCTGGTGGCGCAAGATGGTTTTTATAAAAAGATGTATGAAGTTGAAATGTTGGGAGTGATTTAGTTTTTTTACTGCTATTTCAATCCTCACGAACCTCATAACGATTCTGCCGCGTAACATACTCCCAAGTCACCCTGAGCCTGTCGAAGGGTGATTCAAGTCGGAAGCCTGAATAACCCTTCGACAGGCTCAGGGTGACTTGGGAGTGTTTTTAATTATGCCAGAATTTCAGATCATCGAAAAAAAGAATCTCAGGTCGTCGAGCAAAGGCCGCAAGGCCGTCGTCGAGACGCTAGCGTGATCATCCAGCCAGCATCTCGACGACGCGCTAAAGAGCTTTGCTCGATGACCTAAAAAAATTACTTAATTAGAAAATATCTGGAAAGATTAAGTTTGAAGTAGTTCTGGTCTTAATTGCGCCCTTATTTATCTTTTGATTACAGAATCATCTTTTGCTCGCTTTGAATCTGAGATTTTATCAGCCCAAGATTTTTTAGAATCATTTCCGACATCCTCAAATTCTTTTACCTTTTTGCTGCTGGAAAATTTCTTGGCAAATTCATTTTTTTCTTCGGTAGGTAACTCTTTAAAAGAATTTTTGATTGTCAGATATAATTCACTCATTTCTTTAGCCGGATATCGGACTGATTTTGTTTTATCATCTTTAAAAGCATCAGAAAATTTTTTAAATTCTCTAGAGATTGGCTCATAGCGCTCCGACATCTCTTTTACTTCGGGCAAAATTGGTAATTCTGTTTTTGTTACTTTATCTTTAGGATGGCGACATAGGCTGGAAAGAGCTTGAGACCTATCGTAACCAGAGTTCTTTCCTAAAAAATTTATCTCTTCTGCGCTTAGTTCAAAATCTTTAGAAAGCGCCATACCAAAATCGGCAAAACAAACTTGCCCTTCATCATCAACTAAAATGTTACCAGCATGGGCATCAAAATGCATCATGCCTTGGCTCTCTAAAAAAGTAGTTGTTTTGATAATTCCCTCTTCAACTTTCACCATATCAGGCTTTCTTCCTTCTTGGGATGAATATATGAGTTCAATGTTTGTGGAATGCTCTCCATAAAAACTACAACAGATTTTTTAGCGCCATCAAGTGCATCCATGCGATTTTCAATTTCTTCAGAACCATTCCAATATTTTTTAAACTCTGCACGCTGCGCTTCCGATGGCAAATCTTGTGCAGGATTTCTATCTATCATTTTATAACCATAGGTTATAGGAAAATTAGGGCATTGACCATTTAGCACCCAATTAGTTGTCATTTCATGAGCCGCCAATTCCATGCCAGCACCAAAACCCGCCGAATTAAAAGCATATTGATAGCAGATTGGTAAGTTGAAAATATTTGCCGTTGAGAAGCTTTCATCTGATTTTTTATTGGCAAGCTCAAGATCGGAAATTGCAATTTGTTTGGCAAATACAGGAGTTCCGTCTATCTCAAGCGCATAGGCACCCATACTCGAATCAACTGGTGTTCCTGAGGCTAAAAGTTTTGCAACTTCTTCATCTGGCATATCACGCAACTTTGCTAACAATTTATCGTAATTTGCTACGCGCTCTTCGCGTTTTGGCGTAACCAATTCTATTTTTTAATGATCTTTCCAACCAATTCTTTTTAAGAAAAACTCGTAAGAATCTTCAAAAGTGAAAGTTTTATTATCGTCGAAAACGATTAATTTATTGGCGATTTGTTTTAAGAAATGTTCGTCGTGAGTCACTACAATTACCGCGCCTTGGAAGTTTTTAATTGCTTCCAAAAGAGCTTCGCAAGATTCCATATCAAGGTGATTTGTTGGTTCATCAAGAAGCAATAAATTCACGCCTTTCAATAAAATTTTTCCAAGCATCACGCGGCTTTTTTCGCCGCCCGAAAGCACAGAAATTTTCTTATTTGCTAAATCATTATTAAACATCATGTTGCTGCAAACCTGACGCACGCGGCTTATCGGAAGTTTTTCATCAACTTTTTGCAACTCTTCATAAACTGTACGATTTTTATCGAGACGATCAATGTTCATTTGTCCGAAATAACCGATTTCAGTTTTAGTATTAGTTTTGATATCGCCTTTAAGCGGGATCAAATCTTGCGTGATAAGCTTTAATAAAGTTGATTTGCCTTTGCCGTTTTTACCGATGATGCAGATTTTTTCGCCATCAGCAACTTTGAAACCAAGATTGTGAATCAGTAAATGTTCGGGATTGTAACCAAAGCCAAGATTTTCAGCTTCAACCATATTTTCTTTGCTGGCGTAAGGATTGTGAGTGAATTCAAAATCAAGAGTTGCAACATGCGCCAATTTTTCCTTCACATCTTGTTTTTCTAACATTTTAACCCGTGATTGCGCGCGGCTCGCCATGCTGGCTTTAGCGCCGAAACGATCAATCCATTCTTGAGTTTTTTGTCTTTGTTTATCTTCGTTGACGCGAGTTTTTTCGTAAATTTCCTCTTCAGCGGCAATTTTTTCGCGAATGCCTTGCGTGTTACCGGGAACTTTTTTAAAGGCTTTGCGGTGAATTACTAAAGTGTGCGTAACCACGTCATCCATGAATCCGCGATCGTGAGTGATTAAAATTAATTCGCCTTCCCATTCTTTTAAAAATTCTTTTAACCAGCGAATTGAGTGAATATCGAGATAGTTGGTTGGCTCGTCGAGCAACAACATTTGCGGTTCAACCAAAAGCAATTTTGCCAAATTTAATTTAACTTGATAACCACCGGAGAATTTTTTGGGATCTTTGTAGAGATCGTCGTAAGTAAAGCCCAAACCATATAAAATATTTTCACCTTTCCAGCCTTCATGTTCGCGATCTTCTGGTAAAACTGAACAAATTTCATCTAAAACTGTTTCGTGAGTGAAATGAATATGTTGTTCTAAATGCCCAATTCTGTAGCCGCGCGGAATTTCTACCGCGCCCGAATCTGGCTCAAGTTTTTTTAGAATTAATTTTAGGAAAGTAGATTTGCCACTGCCGTTGCGCCCAATCAAACCAACCTTCTCGCGACCGTTAATGATGAAACTGGCATCGGTAAAAACATCATGCCCTGAAAATGAAATAGATAAATCTTTAACTCTGATCACTGCTTTTAAATTTTTTAATTAATTATAATTCGCGAAACATTATGTGAGCATCAACATAGCCTAAAACCTTATGGTTAAAGCCTTGAGGAATGGTACCAATAATTTTAAATCCGACTGATTGCCATAAGTTTACAGCAGCTTTATTTTTGGAAACAACAAAATTAAATTGCATTGCTTTATAGCCTAATTCTTTTGCGGTTTTAATTTCGTTTTTTGCAGGTGAGATTTTAGTTTTTAATGCCATCAGTTTTTAAATTTTATCAAAAAATAAGCCAAAATAGGACAAAATCTGGGATAAAAATAATTAACTAACAGCGTCTAATATTTCTTATTGTTTTTTTCTTAATCATCTTCAAATTTAACAATATCAATTAACTTATCTCAATCTCATGAAAATCAAACTAACCGCAATTTTATTGGCAATTTTCGCCCTTACTTCCTCATCAGCTTTCGCCGCAGCTAAAACTGAAAAAAAAGAATCTTTAAAAATAGAGCCACGCGAAATATCTGAGAAAAAAGATCCAGCAGACGATCTTAAAATACAACCATTCGATTTTCAAAAATTATTCTCGGAAGCAGAAACTTATTTTAAAGCTGCAAAAGCTTGGGAAAGATTGAGATGCGAACCAAAAAGTGGTTTCCTTTGCACAAAAAGAGAATGTCCAAAAAGAGAAGTTAAGTCTTTTATCGTGTTAGATAAAAAAGCTAAAAGCGTTACTCGTTGCGAAGGCGAAATCTGCGAAACTTTCCCAGCTACATTCAATCAAACCGGTGTTTTTTATAATATTCAATCTGATGGCCCGATTGGCACTTTAATCAGAGTTTTGGGTGATAGCCGTTATAAAGAAATCACAACTGTTGGTTTAGATGCTTATATCGCAAACGGAAATTGCGAAGTTCTTTCTGAATAATTAAAAATTTAAATAATAAAAAGCGGCTTCCAGTTTAAAAACTGAAAGCCGCTGATAAGCGCGTAAATGGTTATTGATAATGGCGCTGTCGCGTAAATCAACTTTTTCGTCAAACTTTTTGTAATTCTAAATTTCTTAGAAAAATTTGATTCTCAACATCGCCATAATTGATTAAATCTACTGGCTAGATTGCAACATCCAAATTGCTTTTTCGTGAACTTTTAATCTGCCAATTAGCAAATCTGCCGTTCCTTCATCTTGTTCCGCTTGCGCTGCTTTAATTCCTTCTTTCAAAAAATCAGCGACAGTTTCATTGCCAGAAATCAAATCACGAATCATCGCTTCATTTTTAGCATTTTTATCGCCACTTTTAATTTTGCTCAATTTAGAAAAATTTTCAAAAGTGCCGTCAACCTTAACTCCAAGCGCCCTGATTCTTTCAGCAATTTCATCAATCGCCGCTGCTAAATCATTATATTGTTCATTAAATAATTCATGCAGTGATTTGAAATTTGCACCAACTACATTCCAGTGATAATTTTGGGTTTTTAAATATAGCGCGTAAGTGTTAGCTAAAACTTTTTCCAGACTTACTAACGCTTGATGATTTTTCATAATTACTCCTGATTTTGGATTACTAAAACTTGCGCCACCGAATTTATAACAGCGGCAATTTTTGCGAACATTTGAACTTGTGACTTTGTTAATCCATGTTTTATCAACTGATTCACATGAGCGTCAATACACATTCCGCAGCCATTAATAATTGATGGCGCTAAAGAGAAAATTTTAAAATCAACTTTCTCAATTCCATGATCAGCAATGCCGCGCATTCTTAAACCTGCTGGCAATTGTGAATATTCTTTGTCGTCGCTGATATGTAAAAAGCGATAATAAATATTATTCATAGCCATCAATGAAGCTGCAGTTTTAACAGCTTTTATTTCTGACTCTGACAAAATATTTTGCACCTCATTTTCCATAACTTCGATCAATAAATTTTCTTTTGTCGCATAAGCGGATGCCAAAGCTGCGCCAAAAATCTGCTTAATTGTAAGAGTTGTATTGTCGCGATTGATAAGGCTTTGAACATTAATTTTAACGTCGCGCGAGCCTATTCTAGTTTTTCCAATTACATGGACAAAGATTCTCACATCCTGCGGCAATTTTTGTTCAGTGGCGAAATCAGAATTGGCGATTTTCCAACGCTTGCTTCATATTTTTTTCTAAGAGCCTGTCCTAAGTCTTTTTTAACCTCAAATTTTGACATGTTTTTAGCGCTTTTTTAGTAAAATTACGACCAATACAGGATATATTGCGAGTAATTTTACTAAAAAATAAGCAAAAATAGGGCGAAATTTGAGGTTAAAAAAGACTTAGGGCAGGCTCTAAATTTATCGGCAAAGTTTATAAAAAATTTCCAATTTAAAATTGCCGTTAATTGAAGAAAAAACTACACCAAAACACTGACAATACCATAAATCCCAAAGCTACCAATAATCACGCCCGCAAATATTTTTACTCTCGCCATCCAAAGCTGTGACATTTTGTGATGCATGCGCGACACGCTGCCGCACAAGATAAAAGCCCAAATTACCGAACCCGAGAAAATTCCAGCCACTGTTATTAACATTTCTTGAGCAGTTAAAACCGTGCCGGTCATGGTGGCAAAAAGACCAACAAAAAGCACGATTGTCATTGGACTTCCTAAACAAAGAAAAGACGTAAAAAACATCGTTTGAAAAAAACCACGTTTTTTAGTTTTTATTTCGGCAAAAGAAAAATTACGGGCGGTTTTAAACTCATATAAAGCCAGTAAAATCAACGCCAAGCCGCTTATCACCTTAACTTCTGAAATATAAGTGGTTAAAAATTTTGAAATGAAAACCAAGCCACCCGTCGCAACAAATCCATAAAATCCTTCAGTAATTGAAGCCCCAAAGCTGGTGGCAAAACCAATTTTAAAACCACGAGTTAAACAGTTTTTAATTGCCAAAGTTGAAATTGGCCCGACTGGCATGGCGATTGAAAGTCCGATGAGAATTGATTTAAGAAAAAGCAGAAACATAAATTTTAAATATTGGTTTTTGTTAGTTGATGCGGCAAACAATGTTCACCAAACTATCTTCGAAATCTCTTTCTAACAAAGATTTATTGTGATTTTGGTTGCCAAAAAGCTGGATTTGATTTTTCTTAGCAAAATCAAGAATCACGCTACTTCTTGTGGCCGCAGCGCTCGGAAGAATTGTGCCCGAAACGCCCCAAATTATTCCAATCATTTCGCCATTTTTATTCAGAAGTGGCGAACCACTAATGCCTTTTCTTTCTTTTGGAGCAAGAATCATTATTTCGCGCTCGTTAATTTCTGTTATTTTTCCTTTAGATTTATCAAAAACCCCAATTCCTGATGTATAATTAGGAAAAAAAACAATCTCTTCGATTTTGGGAGGCGAAAGATTAAGAGGAATGAAGTTTTTGCTACGACCATCAGTTTTTAGAAAAGCAATATCGCCGCTATTTTTGGGCAAAATTGCAATGACTTTGGCGCGGTAAGTAAAACTTTTATTACGAACAAAAATTTTATCACTACTACAATTATTTATTACGTGGTGATTGGTAATAACCAAATCGTGATCGACAAAACTTCCAGTTCCAAAATGGCAGCCAGAATTAAAGCAGATATTTGAGACATTGGTAAAATAAGTTCTGATTGAACTTCCTAAAAAACCGCTAAAAAGTATCAGATAAACCAGCGTTAAAACTACAGCAACAACAAGAATGTTATTTTGAATATTTCTAGCTGGCGATGAACGAAGAACTAAAAATAATCCGATCACCACCAAAACCAAAATCAATACCTGCGACCAATATTCAGTAATATAAAACGAGATTTGCTGCATCAAAAACTAAAGATCTAAAACCAAACGGCGCGGATCTTCCAAAAGCTCTTTAACTCTAACAAGGAAAGTTACCGCTTCTTTACCATCAATAATTCTATGGTCGTAAGAAAGCGCCAAATACATCATTGGACGGATTTTCATTTCGCCGCCAACAACCATTACGCGCTCTTGAATTTTATGCATTCCAAGAATTGCCGATTGCGGAGGATTGATGATTGGAGTCGACATTAATGAACCATAAACGCCGCCATTTGAAATGGTGAAAGTTGCACCAGTTAAATCGGCAATTGTTAATTTTCCATCTCTGGCTTTAACGCCCAGTTCGCCAATTCCTTTTTCAACTTGCGCTAAATTTAAGCCATCTGCCTCGCGCAAAACCGGAACCACCAAACCTTGCGGTGATCCAACCGCAACACCGATATCGTAGAAATTTTTGTAGACAATATCAGTTCCATCAATTTCTGCATTAACCGCCGGAAGCTCTTTTAGAGCGGTGACGCAAGCTTTTACAAAGAAAGACATAAAACCAAGTTTCACGCCATGTTTTTTCTCGAAAGCATCTTTATATTCAGCGCGAAGAGCCATAACTGCGGTCATATCAACTTCGTTGAAAGTAGTTAAAATGGCAGCGGTGTTTTGAGATTCTTTCAAGCGTTCGGCAATTTTTTGGCGAAGTTTTGACATTTTAACTCGTTCAGTTGGTTTGCCGTTTATTGCCGTTGGAGCAGCTGTTTGTTGCGCGGAAGCGCCATTTGTGATCACATCCAAAACATCACCTTTGGTTACGCGACCATCTTTTCCAGTTCCAGAAATTTTTGCAGTATCAACATTATTTTCCGCCGCCAATTTTTTAGGAGCTGGAGAAAGAAATGCAACAGTTTCACTTTGAGATTGAGTTTGTTTTGGAGCCGCCGCTTGAGCCGTTGGAGCCACTTTTACAGTAACCGCCGCGCCACCTTCATTCATCAAAGCAATCAAATCACCAACTTTAATATTGTCACCTTCTTTAACTTTCAATTCAGCAATAACGCCGTTTGATGGCGCATTTACTTCAAGCGTAACTTTGTCAGTTTCAAGCTCGACGATCAATTCGTCAGCTTTAACTGCGTCACCTGCTTTTTTGTGAAGCTTGGCAATTGTCGCTTCTGATACCGATTCGCCAAGGGCGGGAACTTTGATTTCAATAGTCATATTTTTCTCGTTTATGGTTTATAAATATTTCAAAAAAATAATTTTAGTTTAACGCCTCGTCAATCAATATTTTCTGCTCTTTGGAATGGTACGAACCATATCCCGTTGCAGTTGAAGCACAAGCAACGCGACCAACAAATTTTGGTCGGGCAAATTTATGTTTAATTTCGACCAAAGATTCTTCAATCAAATCATCAACAAATTGCCACGCGCCCATGTTTTTCGGTTCTTCTTGGCACCAAATAATTTCGGCGTTTTTATATTTTTTTAGTTCAACTTGTAATTCTTCTTTTGGAAATGGATAAAGCTGTTCTAAACGAATAAGCGCTACATCGTTGATTTTCTTGGTTTCGCGCGCTTCAAGCAAATCATAATAAATTTTTCCCGAACAAAACACAGCTTTACGAATTTTATCCGCAGCTTCTAATTTATTGGTTTCGGCAATTAAAGGACGGAAATTAAAGTCAGAAAAATCTGCCAAAGTTGAAGTTGCCGCTTTGTTACGCAGCACTGATTTTGGCGACATAACAATCAAAGGCTTGCGATCTTTTCCGTGAATTTGACGACGCAGCGCGTGGAAAAAATTCGCCGGAGTTGTGATGTTGCAAACGCGAATATTGTTATTAGCGCAAGATTGCAGGAAGCGCTCTAAACGCGCCGAAGAATGTTCTGGCCCTTGTCCTTCATAACCGTGAGGCAACAACATTACCAAGCCTGATTTTCTCAACCATTTAACTTCTGATGAAGTAATAAATTGGTCGATAATAATTTGCGCACCATTGGCGAAATCACCAAATTGCGCTTCCCAAATTGTCAAACCATTTGGCGTTGAAAGTGAATAACCATATTCAAAACCAAGCACGCCATATTCGGAAAGAAATGAATCGTAAACTTCATATTTCGCGGTTTGTGAAAATGGCGTGAAAATGTTGTAACGTTTGGCGTTAACGGTGTCGTGTAAAATTGAATGGCGGTGTGAAAAAGTTCCGCGCCCCGAATCTTGCCCTGTAATTCTCACCGGATGACCTTCCGCTAAAAGCGACGCAAAAGCCAAAGCTTCGCTAGCGCCCCAATCAATATCTTTTTCTTCATCAATGGTGGCTTTTTGGCGAATTTTTCCGGCCACAACTTTGGAATTTTCGGAAAATCCCGAAGGCAAAATAGTTAATTTTTGGGCAAAATCTTTTAATTTCTTTTTATCAACTGCGGTTTTTGGAATTGAATTATCGCCATCTTCAATTTTGCTCCAATCTTTTTTCAACCAATCAGCTTCTGTTGGTTTGTAAGTTGCAGCTTTGTCAAATTCGCTGGAAAGAAGGGCGTTAAAATCAGCATTTAATTTTTGATATTCTGCTTCTGAAATTACATTTTCAGCGATCAATTTTTTCGAGTAAATTTTTTCTAAACTCGGATGATCTTTAATTTTAGTATACATTACCGGCTGCGTGTAAAGCGGCTCGTCGCCTTCATTATGACCATAGCGGCGATAACAAATTATATCTAAAACCACATCTTTTTTGAAAGTTTGACGGAAGCGAGTTGCAATATCTGTAACTTTAATCACCGCTTCAACATCATCGCCATTAACGTGAAAGATTGGCGCATCAATTGCTTTCGCCATGTCCGACGCGTAAGTTGTGCTGCGCGAATCATTAGGATTTGCCGTAAAACCAATTTGGTTATTGATGATTAAATGCATCACGCCGCCAGTGTTATAGCCTTCAATTCCGTTCATCATTAAGCTTTCAGCAACCGAACCTTGACCCGCAAAAGCCGCATCGCCATGAATTACCAACGCCATTGCTTGCGTGCGATCTAAATCACCATATAAATCTTGTTTGGCGCGGATTCTTCCCGCCACCACAACATTCACCGCTTCAAGGTGCGAAGGGTTGAAAGCCAAAGATAAATCAATTTTGTAAGTTTCTTTTCCTTGGACAATTTCACGAGTTGAAGCGTAACCCATGTGATATTTCACATCGCCTGATTTGGTAATTCCATCCGGCATTCCGGGAGTTCCTTTAAATTCGGCAATTAATTGGTAATAAGGTTTTCCCATCACGCCCGTTAAAGTGTTCAAACGACCGCGATGCGCCATTCCGATAACAATTTTTTTAATGCCATTTTTTGCGCCAACATCAATCATTTTTTCAATTGAGTTAATCGAAGAATCGCCGCCTTCAACCGAAAATCTTTTGGCGCCGGGAAATCTTTTGTGCAGAAATTGTTCAAAACCTTCAGTTCGGATAATTTCTTTTAAAATTTTAATTTTTTCTTCTTTAGAAATGTCGTTAAGCAGCGCGTTTTCTGTTTCGCGCGCCAACCATTCTTTTTGTTCACGATTGCGAATATATTCAAATTCCGAGCCAACTTTATTGGCGTAAATGAAATTTAAATATTCAATTACTTGCGAAATTTTAGCTTTTCCAAGCCCTAATTTTCCGTTTAATTCAACTTCTTTTTCTAAATCTTCAAAAGAAATTTCGTGAGCGTTAATTTCAATTTCTGCAACATTTTTAGATGGCATCAAACCAATTGGATCAAGGTTTGCCGCTAAATGTCCATATTTTTTGTAAGCTTCAATTAAATTGGCAACTCTGATATTTAAATCTTTTGTTGCGGCTAAAACTGGTGCGCCAGCTTTTACATCTTTTTTTGGTGCTTCTTTTTTTACATTTGAAGAAATATCAAAATCGTCAGAACCAATCACCTTAAGGTTGCGAGAAGCCCAACTTGGGCCTTTATAATCAACTAAAATTGATTTTACTTCTTCAATATTTTTGGCAAAAAATTCTGCCCAACTTGCATCAATTGACGTCGGATTTTGCAAAAACTTTTGGTAAAGTTCATTTATGAAAACTACGTTCGCACTGAAAAAAGGTGAAGTTTGTGTTAATTCTTTTGACATGATTTAAGAGATTTTTTTTATATCAAATTTGGCGCGGGGCGGGCAAACTAAAGTCTAAGGACTTAATTGCAAGTATCTGTCTTTTTAAAATCTTAAACTGTCATTCATAAAATGAAAATTCTTGCCATTATTAATGAGCCTTTTGCAAATATGGTTCTAGGGCGCAATACGAGTTTGGCTTATATTCTTTCAAGCGTAAAATTGGGTCACGAAGTTTATGTTTATAATCTCGAAAAAAATTTACCAAAAAGTCGCAATTCTTCAATTTTAGCGCTTCATTTGACTAGCAATATCAAGCTTTGTCAGGCTTTAGTAAAAAATTATGAGCAGCGCAATTTAGAAATTATGGAATGCGTTGAAAAAAAAGATTTAAAAAAACTTCATCAATTAAAAATACAAAAAGTTTCTGATTTAGTTTCTATAGAACCAATCCTACGAAGGGATGACAATGTCTCTGGCATTATCCGAAGAAACAAATCTGGCAGTTTGCCTGCCAAACTAGAAACATTTTCACCCGTCAAACTAGAAACATTTTCACCCGTCAAAATAGAAGCATTGTCACCCGTCAAAATAGAAATATTGTCACCCCGTCTTCACGACGGGGTCCATACCCAAGCCAAAACCACACTCAAATTAAATGAAGTAAATTTCGTAATTCAAAGGCTTGAGCCGATGAAATCACCATTTCCTCCCGCTGGAAAAAAAGATGTGAATGAAACTTTGAAAGAGCTGAAAAAATTATTTCCAAAATTTATTTTTAACTGCCCAATAAATTTAGGCGACAAAGAAACTCCGCAAAAAATAAATCGCCTTTTAAAAGAAAAAATCGCGACACCAACTGCCGAATTTAGCATTGATGACGAAACTGTTGCGAATCAAGTAAAATCAATGTCGGCGGAATATAAAAAACTTTATAAAAAGACTTTCGCAAAACTGGTTTTTAAACCGAAAGATTCGGCACAATCTTTGGGAGTTTTTGCGGTAGAATTTTGTGAAAACGGCTTGGATTTTTTATCTCTCAAAACTCAAGAACTTGCAGATTTGCGCGCGACGCAACTTTATAAAATTAAAAATAATTTAAATGAAAAAGAACTTAAAAAAATAATTGAAATTTTATGTTACGTGCAAAATTTCAAATCGGATAAAAGCTTGATAGAATTGACTCGAGCGCAGATTTTAAAAAATGCTAAAAAACTTTATCACGGAAAAATTCTGGTTCAGCCATTTTTAGAAGGAGTAAAATCTGGCGATATTCGGACGAATTTTTTGAAAGATAAAAAGGGAAATTTTTACGTCGCCGGCAACACTTTTAGAAAAAGTTTAAGATTGGAAAATAAAAATTTTACAACCGCTTATTCCACTGGCGGAGCAACTTCGCAGCCAATTGAGATTTTGAAAAAAGAGGAAATAAAAAATTTGAAGAAAAAAATAAAAATGATTTTGGATGTGCTAAATGGCAGCTTAAAAGAAAAATATAAAAATGTGATCGAACTTGGTGCCGATTTTATTTTGGTTGGCGATTCAAAAAATATTTTTTTAGGAGAGTTGAACCATCATTGTCAAGGCTTGGTGCCTTTGAGTGAGGCGATGGCAAGAGCGGTGAATGATAAAGTGAAATATGAATTTGGACTTGGGTTTACGACTAAAAATTTGATGGATGCGATGACGAGGATGAAATGAAGATAATTGCGCCCGCTGGGCTTCGATAAAAACCAGCTTCGCTAAAAACCAGCTTCGTTCTAACGATCAGATCGCTGATCGCAAGAACGAAGCTGGTAGCGGGAGAGGGATTCGAACCCCCGACCTGCGGATTATGATCCCGTTGCTCTACCGACTGAGCTATCCCGCCACTTAAATTTCCACTACTTTCAAAAAGATAGGGCGCGGCATTGTTTTCATCTGATTTAATTTTTCAAACTGTTTTACGAAGTTAGACACTGTTAGCTAATAATTAAACTACTAATCCTGCAACACCTCCAATGTCACTTGGATGAAATTGGAATTTATTTTTAAAAAGTTTTATTCACTTCATCATCAACAAATTCTCCATTTTCTTGATTTCTTCTCGAAGCTCGGTCGCCTTTTCAAAATCAAGGTTTGAGGCGCATCTCAACATATTTTTGCGCAAATTCTCGATCTCTTTTTCAGTGGGAATTTTTTTCGGAACTAAATCATCTTCCGTCGCAGTTTTTTTTGTATAAAGATTCGCCAAAGCCGAGCCAATTTTTTTATAAGTTGTTGTTGGCGTAATTCCGTGTTTTTCGTTATAAGCAATTTGGATTTTTCTTCTCCGCTCGGTTTCGCCCATCGCCGCTTTAATCGATTTTGTTTCTTTGTCGGCGTAAAGAATAACTTTACTTTCCGAGTTTCGAGCAGCGCGACCAATTGTTTGAATTAGCGAAGTTTCATTGCGTAAAAATCCTTCTTTATCAGCGTCAAGAATTGCCACCAAAGCGCATTCGGGAATATCCAAACCTTCGCGCAACAAGTTCACGCCAACCAAACAATCATGTTTTCCCAAGCGCAAATTTTGGATAATTTCAATGCGATCCAGCGTGTCGATATCAGAATGCATATAAACCACATTGATTCCCGCTTCGCTTAAAAAATCGGTTAAATCTTCCGACATTTTTTTCGTAAGCGTGGTGACAATTGTTCTAAATCCGCGCCCAGTTGTGGCTTTAATTTCTTTCAACAAATCAACCACTTGCGCTTTCGCGGGACGAATTTCACAAACTGGATCAAGCAAGCCAGTTGGACGAATTACCTGCTCAATTATTTCGCCATCAGTTTTGGCTAATTCATATTTTCCGGGAGTTGCGCTGACATAAATTGTTTGCGGCTTAAATTGTTCCCATTCGGCAAATTTTAAAGGGCGATTATCCAGCGCACTTAAAAGGCGAAATCCATGTTCTGTCAAGTTAGTTTTACGCGCTAAATCTCCTTTATACATGCCGTCAACTTGTGGCACCGAAACGTGACTTTCATCAACAAAAAGCAACGCATCTTTGGGCAAATATTCAAATAAAGTCGGCGGCGGCGAACCGGGTGGGCGGCCGGTTAAATAGCGCGAATAATTTTCAATTCCTTTGCAAGAACCAACTTCCAACATCATCTCCATATCGTAAGTTGTGCGCTGATTTAAGCGTTGCGCTTCCACAATTTTTCCGATGCTTTCTAAATATTCGATGCGCAGCGCTAAATCTTTTTTAATCTGCAAAATCGCGCCCTTCAAGGTGTCAGCGGGAGTTACATAATGCGAAGAAGGATAAAGCGAAATTTCCGTAAGCTTGGCAAAATGTTCGCCAGTTAGTGGATCAAATTCGATAATTTCTTCAATCTCATCGCCAAACATTGAAATGCGCCAAGCGCGCTCATCTTCGTGCGATGGAAAAATATCAATCACATCACCCAAAACCCGAAAATCGCAACGTTCAAAAGTGATGTCGTTGCGCGTATATTGCAGATCGACAAGGCGCAACAAAAGTTTTTGACGACCAATTTCATCGCCAACTTTCAAGCGCAAAACCATCGTTGAATAAAATTCTGGCGAACCAATGCCGTAAATACAAGATACAGACGCAATCACAATTGTGTCGCGCCGCTCAAAAAGGGCGCGAGTTGCCACATGGCGCAGGCGATCGATTTGTTCGTTGATGGCGCTATCTTTTTCAATGAAAGTGTCGGTTTTAGGAATATAAGCTTCGGGCTGGTAATAATCATAAAATGAAACGAAATAGCCGATTTCATTTTCAGGAAAAAACTCTTTCATCTCGCCATAAAGCTGCGCCGCCAAAGTTTTGTTATGCGCCATAATCATCGCGGGGCGTTGCGTTGCTTGGATAATATTCGCCATCGTAAAAGTTTTGCCCGAACCAGTAATTCCGAGTAAAACCTGATTTTGTTTTTTTTCTTCTAATCCTTGAACAAGCTTAGAAATAGCCTGCGGCTGATCGCCCGCGGGAGAAAATTTGGAATGGATTTTGAATTTTTGAGACATTTATTTTGAAGTCAAAATTTTAAATTATTCCGACTTATCTTTTGAATCCTTCTTAAAAAAAGCTAACGGGCTAAATCTCCAAATGAAGATTGTTATCAAGATTAATATTTCTGTTGGAATTTTAATTGATCTTGGAAGCACTACTCCGTTCTTAATACTGTCAAAATTAATCTCTGTCTGAAATCTAGCAAAATCTTTGAGAAAATCTGCTAACCCTAATTTATAAATTACCCAAGCAAATAACAAAGCTAAAAACATAATAAAAGCTATAGTTAAGCAATGTATTATTAAGCATATAGACTCTCTATTCTGCCTAAGAACCAGATAATTTAACTCCATATGCTTTCTATTGCTTTCTGATAGCTCCTTAAGATGAGTACTACGATCCATATCAAAATTTTCGTACATTTTGAGCTTACGCTTATTTTCCATACAAAAATCTCCAACGATTAGCCATAAATTCTTTAGAAACACAAAAAACTCCAGCCCACAAGTCTAAATCTTTTTCATTCAATCCATATTTTTCTTTATAATCGTCCATCATAAATTTTGGCAGTAAAAGATTGGCTGCAAAGAAATTAGCTTCTTGTTCTCTCCAATCTTGAGAAACATAGGCAGAGCGATAAAGAATTTCATTTGCATCATCGAGCCATTCAGAATGAAGGATTTTATGACCCAACTCGTGAGCCACGGTGAAAGTTTGTCTGGCTAGAGATTGTTCAGAATTAACAATTATTGCATTTTTACTTGCTTCAAAGAAGCCCGAAACATTTTCTCTGTCAGCATCTTCTTTCATTCTTACAAAATTAACATTAATTCCCAAACCTCTCGAGATCTCAAAAGGATCAACTGCCGGTTTTCTATAAGAGAATTTTGACAACAAATCTAATGCACTTATTTCTGATTTTTTAAAATCTGTTTTTTTCATTAGAATATCCTCATTCATAAATCGTTGATATAAAAAGAATTTTATTAAATATTTTTGATCTAGCAAATCTTTACTAATCAATTACCCCGCGGCGGAAAAGCATCTTTCCCATAAGAATTTTTTTCTCTGATTTTGCCATTTTTGCCATGTATTGAAAGTTCAGATTGCTGATGAATCGCAACTTTTCTGGCATAGGCGATTGCATCTTCTTGATTGTCAAAAATCTTGGTCGCTTTCTTTGAATTATCTTTTTGCACTTTCCAACCATCGCTTGACGGCACAACATGTTGCCCGTTTTGAACAGCTTTTACGTAAGCTTCAACTGACGACGATCCACTTCTTAAAGATTTTAATTGTCTAACTTTCATAAGTTTTACTGATTATTAATTCCCTAATTTTTTCTTCTGAAAACTGACTTCTTTTTAAAAAAGCTATTCTCTCTTGTGCTTCTTCAAATTCAAGCAAAGCGAAAGATAATAAATCTTCTTCAAGATTTTTTGGCTGATAAGAATTTTGATAAATTAGAATTTCAATTTCTGGATAATTCTCACTAATCCACAAAGCAACTTTTCTAGCGCCCGAATGAGTTTCATAGAATCTTGATTCAGGAATTTTGCGATCTCTTTTTATTAAAAGCCGAAAAACATCTTTTCAAATCATCTGGTAAAATAAAACATATGACGGGCACATTGCCAGATTTTTTAATTTCTTTGATTTTGATCTTTGCAATTTCGAATGTTGAAAGAGTGGAATCAAAAATCATTCCTTCAAATTTCTCGGTGATAAAAAACTTTTCAATAAATTCACTTTTGCCCGAAGCGCTGCCACCGCACATCAAAACCACATCTTGGTTTTTTATTTTTTTTAGCTCTTGATCAAAAAGTTTGTTAGCAATTTTTGCTGATTCGCTGTGGAAATTATCAGCTTTTTTAGGCGTATATCCTGGCAGAGCTTTTTTAAGCTCATCAATTGAAATGATTTTTAATCTTTGTTGCTTGAGGTCGTCGATTGGTGGCATCAACTTTTATTTGAATTGTTTTGGTTGTGTTTGGAGCGGGTGAAGGGAATCGAACCCTCACGGCCAGCTTGGAAGGCTGGAACTCTACCGTTGAGCTACACCCGCCTAGGCTAAAGCTACGGCGGGCAGGCCCGCCAAAGTTTGGCATAGTCGAAATTTTTGTTAACCACCCCGCGAAGGATGCTTGCCAGCCATGACTCTTCAAGAGCGAAGGATGGTGGAGAAGGCAGGATTTGAACCTGCGAACGCTTGCGCGGACAGATTTACAGTCTGTTGCCATTGACCACTCGGCCACTTCTCCTTGGTTTAAAAAAACTGAAGTTTTTTTAAGGTCTTAATTGCATTAAAAAAGTGAAAGCGGTTCCACTTTTTTAATAAAATTTTTAATTTTTCTGGAAAAAATAAAAAGAGCGCGGCTTTGTAAGAGAGGGTAAATTGAAAGTCAATTGGGTGGTTAAATTTTTCTAATTTATGTTTTAATTGTTCGCGCTAGATCCTAAAAACAAGTTCGGGATGACGATGTGTGGAAGTTTAGCGCGCGCGATAAATAAAAGCTGCGCGAATTAAAAAAACTCCGTCATCCTGAACTTGTTTCAGGATCTAAACATATCGCGCAGTTCAAATTTTTCTTCAAGCCAACTTTCCGAAACTCATTTTTCAAAAAATCGAAAATCAAAATTTTGCCCACCAAACTTTCTTCAATTTCCAAAATTTCTTTGATCGTTGTTGTCGCTTGAAGCGTGCCAATTGTGCCCGCAACCGATCCTAAAATTCCTTTTTCGTGCATCGGCAAAACAAAATTTTCATCCACAATATTTGGGTTAAAACAGGCGTAACAGGGATTATTTTTTTCGTAAGATTTAAAAACTGAAACTTGCCCCAAAAACCCTTTTACGGCGGCAAAAATTAGCGGTTTTTTTTGCTCAAAGCAAATTTCATTAATTATAAAACGAGTCGCAAAATTGTCGGTACAATCCAAAATAAAATCATAATTAACGCTGATTTTTCTAAGGCTTTCGCGAGTTGCGCGCTGCGAAAAAATTTCGAGTTTTACGTCAGAATTTAGCAGAGAAATTTTGTCGGCGGCACTTGCAACTTTTTTCTGCCCCAAGTTTTTTTCATTGTGAATTATTTGACGCTGCAAGTTTGAAAGCTCAACAACATCATCATCAATTGCGCCAATATTTCCAACGCCCGCAGCCGCCAAATAAAGCAACACGGGCGATCCCAAACCGCCCGCGCCAACAACCAAAACCCGCGCGCGCAAAAGTTTTTCCTGACCCAATTCGCCAATTTCAGGCAAGATTATGTTGCGGATGTAGCGTTGTTGCTGGGGGTTGGTTAGCATTGATAATTTAATTTGAACTAGGTGATAACTTTAGTTTTTTTCTTTTTCTTTTTTAATTTGCTTGGCGAGTTGCTTGGGAGTAATATCCTTTTTCCTACTTGCCACAAAAAAATATCAATTTCACAAACCGAAACGTCGGTTAATGAATACTTTTCTTTAAATTTCTTTAAAATTTCTTTAAAATTTTCATATTTTTTCATTTCCTCGTTTTTGAAGCTAAATCCGCTGCAAGTCGTGGTTTGTAACCCCGACTTCAAGTTCAGTTCAAAATATTTAAATGAATATTATTTAAATGAGAATTTGGACGGAGTTGCAAATTCCGTCCAGCGCGCGCCAAAACACCCTTCGACAGGCTCAGGGTGACATTTTAAATATTATTTAAATATTAATGACCCGTTGAGCCAAAACCACCAGCGCCACGGGCGGTTTCGTCTAAATCTTCAACTGCCAAAATTTGTGCCTGAACACAAGCGGCAATCACTATTTGGGCAATTCGCATGCCGCGCGTGATTGTGAAATCAACTTGCGAATGATTAATTAAAATGGCGCAAACTTCGCCGCGATAGTCTGAATCAATGGTTCCGGGGCTGTTTAAAACTGTGATTCCGTTTTTTAAAGCAAGTCCCGATCTTGGGCGCACTTGCGCTTCAAAGCCTTTTTCTAGCGCAATGGCAATTCCGGTTTTTACTAATTTTATTTCGCCCGCTTTTAAAATTATTGGCTCGTCAATTGCTGCCAATAAATCCATGCCCGCGCTGCCCGCGGTTTCGTATTTTGGCAAAGGAAGATCTTTACCATTTTCGAGTTTTTTGATTTTGAGGATTGTCATTTTTATAAATTTTATGGAGATTTAATAGATCCTGAAACGAGTTCAGGATGACGATACTGGAGGTGGAAACTTAACAAGAATTCCGTCATCTTAACAAGAATTCCGTCATCTTAACAAGAATTCCGTCATCCTGAACTTGTTTCAGGATCCAATTCTTAGCAAAAAATTCTTGGTTGATAAATTTGCTTTGAACACATAAAAATTGCGACTCTTTTTTCCTCATCTAAAAAATTTTTAATAAAAATGTCCGAAAATTCTCTTTCGCCGAAAGATGAAAGCCGTAGAAAATTGCTGACCGCAACCGCTTATAGCGCAGCTGGAATTGGTGCTGCTTGCGCTTTTTTACCTTTTATTGACAGCATGAATCCGTCAAGCGATGTTCAGGCTTTGGCTTCAACCGAAGTCGATATTTCCAGCATCAAAGCTGGCGAAGAAAAAAAAGTTATGTGGCGCGGCAAACCAGTTTCAATCAGAAGGCGCACCAAAGCTGAAATTGAAGAAGCCAACGCCGTTGACATCAAAGAATTGCGCGATCCGCAAACCGACGCCGAACGCGTAAAAGCGGGCAAAGAAGAATGGTTGGTGACAATTGAAATTTGCACGCATTTAGGTTGCATTCCAATCATGGGACAAGGCGATTATAAGGGCTGGTTTTGCCCTTGTCACGGTTCAGTCTACGACACTTCCGCCCGAATTAGAAAAGGTCCCGCTCCTAGAAATTTAGAAATTCCGCCTTACGAATTTGTAGGCGATACCAAAATTAAAATTGGCTAAAAAAATTTTAATTAAATGAAAAACTCCACGCCAATTCAAACCTATATCAAACAAATTCAATCTCTAAACCCAAGCCACGCCAACGAAATTAGCTATCGCACTTTTTTAGAAAATTTATTTACCGAAATTAATCAAACTCAAGAATTTAAACTAAAAAACCTAAAAATAATTCACGAAGCTTCTGATAAAGAGCTTGATATTGAAGGCACGCCCGACTTTTTTATTTACGAAAATTACGACCAGCTTTTTCGTAGTTTGGTTGGATTTATCGAATGCAAAAAAATCTCTTACGATTTAGAAAAATTAATCGCTTCCGACCAAATCAAAAAATATTCCAAAACCTGCGAAAACATCATCATCACCAACTACAAAGAATTTATTTTGCTGCATAAAGGCGCGCAAAAATGCCGCGCCAAATTGCTTAATTGCGATTTAAGCGAAAACCAAAACCCTAACAACCAAGCCGATTTCGAGAATCTTTTGCGCGAGTTTTATGGCTTTTATCAAACTCAAATTATCAAAAATAAAAAGTCGCTGGTTTTGGCTTTGGCGCGACAAAGTTTTTATTATTCGGTGGTTTTGCGCGAATATGTTGAAAATTTGCAAAGCCACGAGGGCGAAAATTTTCATCACAAATTTTCCCAGCTTTTTAAAGAATTTGGGCAATCGGTTCAATATAGTTACCAACTCAACGACTTTTGCGACATCTACTCGCAAAGCCTAGTTTATGGTTTGCTTTTGGTCATGTTAGAATCGCAAACAACGTTAAACGAAAATCCCAGCGAATATTTGCGCCAAATTCCAAATAATTATCGCCTGCTTAAAGAATTTTTAAAAAGCGGCTACGAAGAAGATTATATGCCAACCGCCATCAAAGCAGCTTTGGCGCAAGTTGGCAAAAATTTAAATCTCATCAACATTGAAAGTGTTGAACAAGAATTTGCCAAAAATCAAGACGGAAAACAAAGCATCGCGGTTTATCTTTACGAAGATTTTTTGAAAAATTACGACAACCTAAAAAAAACCGAAAATCGCAAAGAAAATGGCGTTTATTACACGCCAAAAGAGGTTTCGTGCTTTATCGTCAAAAGCGTTGAACATATCATCAAAGAAAAATTTGGCAAAGCCGACGGATTTTTGGCAAACGAAGTTAAAACCCTTGATTTTGCTTGCGGCACGGGCACTTTTTTGGAAGAAGTTTTTAATTTAATTGCCGATAAAAACGCCGATTCGCTGCAAAAAGCTAAAATTAAACACAAAGTTTTAAACGATATTTACGGCTTTGAATTGCTATATACGCCCTACATTGTTGCTCACACAATTTTAACCAAACATTTAAAAGATTACGGCATAAATATTGAAGCCAAAAACAATGAAAATTTGGGCATTTATTTAACCAACACGCTCGACATCGCGCAACACAGCATTAGCGGGCTTTTGCCGCAAATGAAAAAAGAGCATGAAAAATCAACCAAAATCAAAAACGACGAAAACATTTTAGCCATCATCGGCAATCCGCCTTATTTCAACGGCAAAAGCCAATCGATTTCGCCAACAATTAACGGGCTTTTAAACGATTACAAAAAAGGTTTGAACGAGAAAAAAATTAATCTCAACGACCTTTACATAAAATTTATCAAATTTGCTCAACATAAAATTGACCACTTCAACAAAGACAAACTCGGCGTGGTTGGAATTATCACCAATAACAGTTTTTTAGACGGAATAACCCACCGCAAAATGCGCCAAAGTTTGCTTGAAAGTTTTGATGAAATTTATGTGCTAAACCTTCACGGAAACGCCCGCAAAGGCGAAAGCGACAAAAACATTTTTGACATTATGGTTGGCGTTAGCATTTGCTTTTTTGTTAAACTTGCCAAACCGCAAAAAACCAAAGAGGTTTTTTATTTTTCGAGCTTAGAAAATGGCTTAATTTCGCGCGGCGAAAAGCTAGAATTTTTAGCCAATAAAACTTTGGCAGAAATTTCTTGGACAAAATTACAGCCGCAAAAAAGCAAAAATTTTTGGTTCATCAAAAAAGATTTTGGTTTTGAAAAAGAATATGAAAAATTTTGGAAGTTGAACAAGATTTTTAACAAATTTAGCAGCGGCGTCGAAAGCGGAAATGACGAACATTTAATCAAATATAAACAAAAAGATTTAGAAGCTTTGCGTCAAGATTATCAAAGCCTTAGCGCAGAAAAACTGCGATCAATTTATCAGGTTGAAGATAAAAGAAATTGGCAATTAGCAATCGCCAAAAAAGACATCACAAACAACTATAATCCGCGCCAAATTGATTATCGAGTTTTTGACAAAAGATGGACATCTTTAAGCAAAACTTCGACCCAATTTTTGTCGCGGCCTAGATATGAAGTGATGCAAAATTTTGAAAATGAAAATTTAGGCATTTGTTTTGAAAAAAACAAAATTAATCAAAATTTTCAGCATGTTTTGGTTTCGCAAATTCCGATTTGTCGAGATTTATTTTGTTCGGCAACTTATCTAGCACCACTTTATCTTTACGAAGAAGAATCGAAAAAAGACGAGAACGCGCCGCAATTTTTTGCCAATAAACAAACCAAAAAAACCGTAAATTTCACCGCGCAATTTAGCCAGTTTTTGGCAGAACTAAATTTTGCCACCACGCCAGAATCAGTTTTGGCCTATATTTACGCCGTTTTGCATTGCGGCATTTATCGCGCCAAATATTTAGAATTTTTAAAAAGCGATTTTCCGGCAATTCCATTTTGCAAAAATTCGTCAACTTTTTTTGCTTACGCCGCTTTGGGGCAAAAATTAATCGATTTGCACTTGCTAAAAAACTTGTCCAATGATCCCAATTTAAAGGTTAATTTTGTTGACGGTTTGGGCGAATTTATGATTGCAAAAATTACACCACCTAGCGTAACTTCAAACTTGCTAATTTTGCAAACCACCCAAAATCAAATTATTGAATTTAGCGGGGTTGACAAAACAACTTACGACCTAGAAATTGGCTCTTACAAACCAATTGATAAATGGTTGAAATATCGCATTAACGACCAAGTTTTTTTGGATTTAGAAGATATTTCTCACCTAAAAAACATGATTATTTCGCTTAAAAACACCGCCGCCTTAATGGCGGAAATTAAGGGTTTGAATGCGGGTTATGGCGAGATCATTCTTTAAAACACAATAGACGTCACCCTTCGACAAGCTCAGGGTGACTTCGAGTTTTTTTGTGAACAAGGATAATTATCAATTCGTAGTTAGCGAAATTCGATTCTTGCCTAACGAAATTCGATTCTTGCTTAACGAAATTCGATTCATACTTAGCCAAATTCAAATGAAATTTAAATCTGATTAAAACCAACTTGAAAAAATAAAAAATGTCAAATCACTTACAAAACGATCTCGAAAAAAGTCTTATCGAAAAATCAAAAGTTGCAAAATGGGTGAACGAGCGGCTGCCGATTATTGGCATGCTTGAAAATGTTTTGCTTAAACATCCTTATCCAAAAAATTTAAGCTATTGGTGGAGCTTTGGATCCATTGCTGGCATTGCTTTAGTTGTGCAAATTTTGAGCGGGCTTTTTCTTTCGATGCATTATGTTGCTAATACGCAAATGGCGTTTAATTCAGTTGAACACATCATGCGCGATGTCAATTATGGTTGGCTAATTCGCTACATTCACGCGGTTGGCGCTTCGATGTTTTTCGTTGCTCTTTACGCCCACATAACTCGCGGTCTTTATTATGGCTCGTATAAAGCGCCCCGCGAAATTTTATGGTGGATTGGAATCGTGATTTTCTTACTTACAATGGCAACGGCTTTCATGGGTTATGTTTTGCCTTGGGGACAAATGAGTTTTTGGGGCGCCACTGTAATTACAAATTTATTTTCTGCCCTTCCTGTTGTTGGAAAATCAATCGTAGCGTGGCTTTGGGGCGGTTATTCGGTGGATAATCCAACTTTAAACCGCTTCTTTTCTTTACACTTTTTGCTGCCTTTCTTAATTGTTGGCGTGGTTTTAATTCACTTGGTTTCGCTTCATACCGTAGGTTCCAACAACCCAACCGGCGTGCAAATTAAAACCAAAAAAGACATAATTCCTTTCCATCCATATTTCACCATTAAAGACATGGTTGGTTTTGTGGCTTTCTTTTTGATTTTTGGCTATTTCCTATTTTTCTATCCCAATTCTTTGGGGCATCCCGATAACTACATTCCCGCCAATCCAATGATAACCCCAGCGCATATTGTGCCTGAATGGTATTTCTTGCCTTTCTACGCAATTCTGCGCGCCGTTCCCGATAAACTCGGCGGCGTTTTGATGATGTTTGGCGCAATTGCTTTGCTTTTTGCTTTGCCATTTTTAGATCGCAGCAAAGTGGTTTCGGGCGCTTATCGTCCACTTTTCAAAAAAGTATTTTATTTATTTATAATCAATTTTGTGTTTTTAGGCTGGCTTGGAAAATCACCCGCAGAAGGTTGGTATATTTGGGCTTCGCGCTTTGCAACTTTCTATTATTACGCTTACTTTTTAGTGATTTTACCAAATTTACCGAGGTTTGAAAAAACTTTACCTTTGCCAGAATCAATCGACGCCGATTTCCAAAAAAATCATTAATAAAATGAAAAAACTTTTTTTAATCTTATCGCTAATTTCCTTTCCCTGTTTTGCCAATGAGGCTTCTTTAGATCCGCTCGCCACTTCGGCGCTTCATCCAAAAAAAATGAATTGGGAATTTGACAACCTTTTTGGTCGTTTTGATCGCGCTTCAATTCAACGTGGATTTCAGGTTTATAAAGAAGTTTGTTCTGCTTGTCACAGCTTGAAATTAGTGTCTTATCGCAACTTGACCGAAATTGGTTTTTCGCAAGAAGAAGTAAAGCAAATTGCCAGCGAATATTTGGTAAGTGATGGCCCAAATGATGATGGCGAAATGTTTGATCGCGCCGGTTTACCATCTGATAAATTTGTTGGCCCTTACGCCAATGAACAAGCCGCGCGTTCTGCAAATGGCGGCGCTTTGCCACCGGATTTATCTTTGATTGTTAAAGCGCGTCATGATGGCCCGAATTATGTTTATTCGCTTCTTAGCAGCTATGTTGATGCGCCCGATGAATTTCACATGAATGAAGGTAAATATTACAATCCATATTTTGAAGGTCGCCAAATTTCAATGCCAGCGCCAATTTCTGACGATGGTCAAGTTGAATATAAAGACGGAACCTACGCCACCAAAGAACAAGTGATTTTGGACGTTGTGAACTTTTTACAATGGGCGGCAGAACCAGAAACTGAACATCGCAAAAAAATGGGCGTTCGCACCATGATTTTCTTAGGCATTTTGTTCTTAATCTTGATTGCCGCCAAAAAAGCGGTTTGGAAAAACATTAAATAATTATCGGATATGACTTTTCAATTTAACGAAGAAAACCAAAAAAAGATTCGCGAAATTTCGGCAAAATATCCAGCCGACCGCCAGAAATCGGCGGTAATGCCTTTGCTTGATTTGGCGCAAAGACAAAACCAAAATTGGATTTCAAAAGATGTTATCGCCTGCATCGCCGAAATTTTAAAAATGCCCGAAATTAAAGTTTACGAAGTGGCAAGTTTTTACACGATGTATAACTTAAAACCAGTTGGAAAATATCTATTACAATTCTGCAAAACCACGCCTTGTATGCTTCGCGGCATTGATAAAATTATTAAAGATTGCGAAGAAAAACTTGGAATTGAAATGGATGAAACCACGCTTGACGGAGTATTTACGCTGAAAGAAGTTGAGTGTTTGGGCGCTTGTGTCAATGCGCCAATTGTGCAAATTAACGATGATTTTGCTGAAGATTTAACATCAGAAAATTTCTTAAAAATTTTAGAAGATTTAAAAGCCGGCAAAGAATTTAAAGTCGGCTCGCAAGTTGGTAGACAATGCTCGGCGCCAGTTGAATAGTTATAAAATAGATCCCGAAATAAGTTTGGGATGACATCGAGGTTTTTTGTGAATCAAGGTATAATTACCGAAAATTTTGATTTACGCGACAGGCTCAAAATATATCCAGATATTTTTCGAAATTTTATCAAAAAAGCGCTCAAAATATGCCAAAATCCGGAATAAAAATAATTAGCTAACGGCGCCTAAGTAGAAGGCAAAATTAAAATTATGAAGTCAAAGTAGAAAATTACTTCGTAATTGAGTTTTTAATTTTCCCCACCAAATCCATCGCGCTCAAAAATGCCGCTTCAACACGACCTTGAATCAGCCAATCACCGCAAGCCGCAAGTTTATTTTTTTCATCAAACAAAGATTTTTGTCCTGATTGTTTTTCTGCATTAGCATATTTCCAGCGATGCAAATTGACGTATTTATTTTTGTAAATATTGAAGTTAATGATTTTTGAAACTTCGGCCATTAATTCTTTTTGTGCAGTTTCCGCATCTGTTTCCATATTTTCTTCAGCCCAAGCGTTTGTTGAATGCGCGACTAAACAAAATTCCTGCGGTCTTTGTGGCTTGCTGTTGTTTATTGAAATCCAACTGATCTTTGAGTTTAAAATTATCGCCGCTTCCCATTCCAAAATTATTTCGCGTTTGAAGGCGAGCATTAAAGAGTAGCAGCCAGCCATTTTTACTTTTTTAACTTCTTCTAAATAGCGAAATGATTCTGGCATTAAATCGGCTGTTTGCGGGGCTGGAGCGCTAGAAATTACGAAATCAAAAATGCCGAGTGATTTATTATCGATGTCAAAAATTTCCCATTTTTCATCGAGCTTAGTAATGGTTTTTACTTGGATTTGTAAAACAACATTCAAGCCCACAGCTAGAGTTTTACAGAGCTGATTCATCTTTGGCGTTGCAACATAATGCGGAAATTGCTTCGACCATTTTTGGGTTTGAACAATTTTATCAAAATTAATTTTGCAAAAAATCGCATTCCACGGCGTAACAATTTCCTGCGTTTCAAATGGTTTTAGAAAATCTTTAAAAGCATCGGTTTTAGCACTAAAATATTGCGCGCCGTGATCGAATTGATATGGAGTTGCGTAGCGCGTTGACATACGCCCACCAACTCCACGCGACTTTTCAAAAACTGTTACTTCGGCAATTTGAGATAATTCTTTTGCAGCGACAAGTCCGGAAATTCCAGCGCCGATTATTGCTATTTTCATGGATGATTGAACTAAGAATTTCTTGAGGAATTTTTGGTGCACTCGGCGAGATTCGAACTCACAACCTTCTGATTCGTAGTCAGATGCTCTATCCAATTGAGCTACGAGTGCATTTGTATAAATCAAATTTGGGGAGAATTTGATTTTGATTTTAAAAAAAACTTTGTCGAACTTTTTTTAAAGAATTTTTGGTTATTATCCCTTAAGACACAATAGATGTCACCCTGAGCTTGTCGAAGGGTGATTCAAGGCTTCGATCTTAGAATCACCCTTCGACAAGCTCAGGGTGACATCGAGTTTTTTTGTGA
>Ga0114967_10000403_pt1 | contig 36623 bp, 33 predicted proteins | sample M_130628_MF_Meta_FD_92639 | JGI IMG/M metagenome (GOLD analysis project Ga0114967, IMG submission 92639) | Freshwater microbial communities from Lake Montjoie, Canada to study carbon cycling - M_130628_MF_MetaG | ecosystem: Environmental > Aquatic > Freshwater > Lake | place: Lake Montjoie...
CGGACAAGATGTATTCGTTCACTACTCAGCAATTCAAGGAAACGGTTACAAGTCCCTTGAAGAGGGTCAGGCAGTTTCATTTGAGGTCGTACAGGGTCCAAAGGGTCCTCAGGCCGATGCAGTTAATCCTGCCTAATAACACTTACTAGTTCTACTAAAAATCCCCGGTGCAATGAGTACCGGGGATTTTTTTAATCTTATTTTTTAGGAACTGGCGGAATCTCGCCAACTTTTTTTAATTGCGCAGCAACAGCTTTTACGGGAGAAAGATCTTCTCCATTGTTCCATGCATCTAAATATTTCCACGGCAGTACCGCACCACGTCGCACCCACCACACATTTGGTTGTGAGGGCGTTGGCCATGAAATTCCAAAGTGAAGATGCGGAGAAGTTCCGCGAGCGCTTCCGGTACTTCCAACTTTGCCTAGTGTTTGCCCAGCTTTAACAGCCACACCGGGTTGGATACTTTTAACAATACTGGTCAAGTGCGATCCGTAGTAGCGCACACCATCTGCGCCAATGACAGATACGTATAACCCGCCACGATCAATTCCTAAATTTGTTTTACCACTCCATATATCTGTGCGATTTACCTCATCGATAACGCCATCAATAGGTGAGACGAATGTGCAACCTTTTTTGGCCAAAATATCTGTGGCTGGATAATCGTGGTGAGCACGCGCATAGTTGACCTTGCAATCTGCCACAGGAAATACATAAACAGGAGCGGCTACTGCAGGAGTTATGCCCAGTGTAAGAATTCCAGCAGCAATCACAGATATGCGGCGCAACATGGACTGAGGTTATCTCACAATCCTGTGAGAAGATTGGATGTGCTTAAGTTTTCATACATGGCCATGTTGGCTTTCACTGTCGTTGGATCTTTCTGGCTTGAAGTGATTTTAAAAGTTGGAGTCCTGCGCCGAATTAAAAGAGCTGCCATCAGCATTGTTCCTGTATCCACAATGTTTTTGATTTGGGATGCCTATGCAATCAAGCAAGGGCACTGGTTTTTTGACCGCGAGAAAATCCTTGGAATCTACGGTCCATTTGATATTCCACTCGAAGAGTTTCTGTTTTTCATCATCATTCCGCTCGCAGCCCTCATGACAATCGAGGCAGTGACCACCGTGAATAAGCATTGGAAACAGCGCTATGACATATAGCCAAATCGCAATTGCGGCAGCTGTCATCGCAATCGTCGTTGATTTATTTGTATTCAGCCAACCGCTGTTAAAACGCCGTGCATTCTGGGCCTCTTATGCAATTATTCTGCCTTTTCAATTACTGACAAATTGGTGGCTGACTTCTCGAAACATTGTTATGTATAGCCCTGATGCAATATTTGGACTTCGTATCGCTTCAGCACCTGCAGAAGATCTGCTCTTCGGTTTTGCCTTAATTCTTGGCGTAATGGGTATTTGGGAATACCTTGGCAGGCGCGGAATTTCTAGGGATTAAGATTTAAAAGTAAGATTGCGCAGCAAGTCAGGGGCGGTAGCTCAGTTGGTTAGAGCCCGGAACTCATAATTCCGTCGTCGTCGGTTCGAGCCCGACCCGCCCCACAAATAGCGCCAGTTTTATAAAGTGATACACATGAAAAAGCTACGCCTGCGAATCTGTGTGCCATATGGAAGGAAGAATGATGCCATGCCTTTCACCTTGCCTTCCCTTGAAAATAAAGAATCAGGAATTCACTACTATGAAAAAATATCAAGTGAACAGTAGCAAAATTGCGAAAGATATATTCCTTAGTTGCCGAAGAATCTATATAAAAACACGCATCTTGCCTTGGCTGGTGGCGAAAACAAAAATCTATCCCATACTTAGACGTTATATAGTGTGGAACATAAAATGGCGTCACGATACAAAACTTGTAGGCCAGTTAATGGGCCGCTCAGACATATTGAAAAACCCTCTACAACTTACTTTTAAAAATGTCCATGAAATAAGTTCGACCATGCACAATGATTTATTCAATTACAATCCAACCATGGTTTTAAAGAACCAAAAAATACAATTATTCTGGCGCATTTCTAATTGCTCCTACAATCCAAAAACCAATTGGCTTGGCGACAGAAAAGACTTTGATCCAAAAATTAAGATTGAAGGAGTTGGTACCGGAGAATTGGTCTTTGCCTCCAAAACAAAAAATATAAGTTTAAAAAATGAGGAGATATCAATTCCTCTTAGCAGTGATCATCTTGAAATTTTCAAAAATCCAGATCCAGAATTCCGAGTTACCGTGGAGGATCCACGTGCAATTTGCACCGATGAGTCACTCCTTGTATTAAACACCTGGAAAAGTCGAAAAACCAAAGGTTATTCAATACACGGTCCAATGGCCTTATATAACTGTGCGAATAAAGATTTAGTTTTACTAAATCTTCCCGAAGATAATTCAGTTCAAAAGAATTTCACTATAATAAACTCAGATCAAAACGTGATTAGATTACTAAAATCAAGTAACCCTCATACTATTCTAGAGTTTGATAAAAACAACGGGAATCTCACCAAAAAACTGGAGCACAACCTCAACAGTAAATCGTTTTTGCACGGAGGTTCACCATTCATTTTGGTTGATAACGAGTACTACTTTCGTGTTGCTCGTCAAAGATTTCACTTAAAAGGTTTATCTGAAATCCATCTTTCATATCTAGTAATGCACGATTTAAACTTTAATGAAATTGCTCGTACTAAGCCTTTTGTATTGCAAAAATACGCTTTTGAGGTTTGCAATGGCCTAGTAATGCTTGATGATGATTTTATTTTTTCATGGGGAGAAAATGACAAAAAAATGTACATAGGTGTAATTAGTAAAAGGGATTTAATTCGATTTTTTCAGGAAAACATTTCGATGTAACGTAAGAAATCACGTGTGATTCAATTTATAGGGCAACTCAAGGATGAATATCGAATTGTTTCCTCATTGTCAGAGTCTAAATGAAAAGAGTGTTAGCCCCTCACTTAAATGATTATAATATTTTAACTTAGTTATCGTCAGAAGGTGAGAATTAAAAAACAACTTCAATCAAAGCCAAAGGTGCTTTTAGTTGTCCATGATCGAGGCATCCTAGCGATGCTACGAAATTCGCTTGTGCAATTTGATCACAATTTTGTAGCCAGCGCCGATAATTCCATTGGTGCAGTAAAACTTTTCAAGGAGACAGAACCAAACGTAGTTGTTTTGGACAAAAATCTTGCAGATGTACTCACTGGTGTCGAACTTGCTGATTTAATGGAAAACATTGATCCGAATATTCAATTGATATTTCTAACGTCTTTCAAAGATGAGCACTTCACTTTTAAATCTAGGAATCAAAATCCTAAAGATTACATATATTTGCCAAAGCAAGAAATAACTTCTGCAAAAATAGTTTCTGACCTTTTTCTACAATCTCCTGGTTCCAATAAAAAATCGAATAGACGACTTCAAGGGCCAAACGCTTTTGATTCAGATTTGAATGATCGAGAAATTGACTTGATGCAACATATTGCAAGTGGATACTCAAACATTAAAATTGCGAGGCTTTTTATGATTGAAGTTAAATCTTGCGAAAATGCTATATCTAGGTTATTAAAAAAACTTAAGATTCCGGCTGACTCAGAAACTAATCAAAGGATTCTCGTGGCACGCAAGTATTTTGAATTATCTGGGATAGTCATTGTTTGATTCGAATCGGTACGAACATATTTTTCAAATTTAAGATTTCACAACCCTGAGTCCTAGGGAAATCTCTGGGATTTCGAGCCCTTCCCTCTGTGGAAAATGTACTTACGCACTAGAATTCTGTCCTAGATAAAGGTTTATTCACAAAGGGGTTCGCGTTGTCTGAGAGTTCAAAAGAGATTCGTGTTGGCCTACTTGCTTACGGTGCAATTGGAGATGAACACAACAGGGCAATCGGTGCCACGAAGGCTATGCGCCTGACGGCAGTTGCTGACACAAATCCAGAACGATTAGCCGCAGCAAAAGAATTAGTGCCCGATGTAACTACCTTTAATGATTCAACACAGATGTTGGACTCTGGATTATTAGATCTCGTTGTTATTTCAACACCCCCTAATAGCCATTACATGTGGGCCAAAGAATCCCTTAACCGCGGCATCCACGTAATTCTTGAAAAACCTATGGCTCTATCTGTTGAGCATTGCGATGAGTTAATGGCACTTGCTGCAGCAAAAAATCTTTTGCTCATTGTGTATCAAAATCGCCGCTTTGATGCTGATTTTGTGACCATGAAAAAGTTAATTGACGACGGTGTAATTGGCGAAGTCTTCTCATACGAAAGCTTTGTTGGCGGTTATTCAAAACCTTGCGACTACTGGCACTCCGATATTGAAGTCTCAGGCGGTGCAATCTTTGATTGGGGTAGCCACTTCATCGATCAAATCCTTGCAATCATTCCAGGCAAGGTTGACGCGGTAACAGGAATCAATCAAAAAAGACTCTGGAACCATGTAACAAATGCTGATCATGCAGATGTTTCAATTACTTTTTCAAATGGCGCTCGTGCAACATTTACTAATTCAGATCTAGCGGCTGCTCGCAAACCAAAATTTTATGTACTCGGGACAACTGGTGCGATCATCGGCAATTGGGATCCTGCTGCCGGAACAGCTCCAGCTGATTTACCAGCAATTCTTACCGTGCACCGCACAGATGGCACCGACGAGGTAATTACAAACTCCATCGTAACGCCCTATTCCTTTCACCAAAGTGTTGCTGAATTCATCAACAACAAAACCCCAATGATGATAGCCACTGAACAATCTCGCGATGTCGTTGCAATTATGCAAGCAGCCGAGGAATCAGCAAGAACCAACGGGCGCTCTGTGACGCCTTCACTTATACGGTGACACAAACTCGCTGGGGCTTAATTGGTGCGGGTTGGATTGCAACCAAAGCCATCGCACCAGCAATGCATGCAGTCACTGACGCAATCGTCCAAGCGGTTGCGAGTAGAGATCTAAATCGCGCAGAAGCCCTAAACCCCGTAACAGTTTATGAAAGTTATGAAGCACTCATTAGCGATCCTTTAGTAGACGCTGTTTACATCAGTCTTCCTAATCACTTGCACTGTCAGTGGAGTGTGGCTGCCCTGAATGCCGGCAAACATGTGTTGTGTGAAAAACCATTTGCAATGAATGTGGGCGAAGTTGAAATGATGATTCAGGCTTCGCACAACAATGATCGATTGCTGGTCGAGGCTGTGTGGTCACGATGGCATCCACGAATGACTCGAATGATCGATTATGTAAAAGCCGGAAAAATTGGTGACATCGTTTCTATCGATACTTCATTTACTTTTCCTGCATCTATTGATGAAAATTATCGCGCACAACCTGCAATGGGTGGCGGCGCACTCTATGACGTTGGCGTTTATCCACTGCACGCTATTGCAGCACTGATTGGTGATGACGCACAAGTCGAAATTGAAAATTGCGATGTACATATGGGGCCAACGGGAGTTGACCTAACAACCAAATGGCAGATGCGCATCAATGGCTCAATTACTGCCAATGGCTTGGCATCATTTGAAATGCCAGAGAATCAGAGCTTGATCGTGCGCGGTGAAAAAGAATCTATTGAGTTAGTTGGCGCGGATGCATTCACATCCTGGCACGCAGCTAGCACGCTGCGAGTAGGTAAGCAGAGTGAAAACTTTGAGGCGACGGACCCTTACATGCTGATGATTGAAAATTTTGGGAAAAGAATTCGCGGTGAAGAAAGCTGGGTGCTTTCACTAGAAACTTCCCAATCTGTTGCCAAAATGCTCGAGCAACTTCAACGCTTTGGCTAAGTAGTTAGAGACCTGACCGCTTTGCCCATGGTTATTGTTATTTTGCTGTGGCAGACTCGCGCTCATGAAAAATAAAAAAGAGCGCAAAGCATCCAATGCTCTGATTCGAGATCGCAGAACTCTGACCACCAGAAGGATTGTGTTCTTAGTTATTGCCGCCGCCGCACCACTGGCAGCGATGATTGGCAATGTTCCCTTAGCCCTTGTATATGGAAATGGCGCAGGACTGCCAGTTGCCTATTTAGTTGCAGCGATTGTTCTGATTTGTTTTTCTATCGGTTATGCGACCATGAGTCGAAGAGTTGTTAACACCGGTGCTTTCTACACATATATATCCCGAGCTTTAGGTAAAGAAATTGGAGTCGGCGCTGCGTATTTGGCACTGACTTCTTATACGGCGATGTCTTGCGGTCTTGCTGGTGCCTTCGGTTATTTCATGCACGAACTAATTTCAGCTGCAGCAATGGTTGATGTGCCTTGGTATTTGCTTTCAGCAATTGGCGTAGCAATCGTTGCATTCTGGGGTTATCGCTCAGTTGATCTTTCCGCCAAGATCTTAGGTTTTCTCATGATCGCAGAGTTTTCAGTTTTGATCGTTTTTGAAGTTTTAGTCTTTGCAAAGAATGGCTTTGCCTCTTTCCCACTAGAAAGCTTTACATATAAACAAGCAACTTCTGGTCCGTTCGGGATTGCTGCTCTGATTGCATTTACTAGCTTCATTGGTTTTGAATCCGCTGCTTTATATGGCGAAGAAACAAAAAATCCAGAAAAAAGTATTCCGCGTGCAACGTATATCGCAGTTGTTCTAGTTGGAATTTTCTACGTATTGACATCGTGGATGATCATCGGCGCCACAGGTGTAAATAACCTTGCAGAGCGTGCTGGCGCTGATGGTGGTGTCTTTGTACTTAATCTTTTGCAAGACTATGGTGGGGAAGTTTTATTTGATATCGGTGCTGTGCTCTTATGCACGAGTGTTTTAGCTGGGTACTCAGCACTACACAATGCGGCTAGTCGTTATCTCTTCGCTTTAGGTCGTGAAAATATTGCACCAAGAATGTTCGGTGAGTATCACAAGGATTACTTCAGCCCTCACGTTGCAAGTCTTGCTATTTCAGCAGTTTCCTCAGCGGCAACAGTTGTATTCGCAATCAGTGGCGCGGATCCTTACAAGGTATTTGCTGCTTCATTGATCGCAATGGGCACCCTAGGAATAGTTGCGCTGCAAGCCTTTGCATCGCTCTCTGTTGTTGCCTTCTTCTGGAAACGAAAAGATAGACAGCTATGGCAAGGAACAATTGCTCCGCTAATTGGCTTTGTTGGGTTAGCTATTGCTTTCGCACTTGCAGCAATTCATTACAACACATTGACCGGAAGTAATAACCTTTGGATCAACTTGGTTCCGTTGCTCCTCATTGTGATCGTCATTGGTGGAATTCTTAACGGATTTAGAATCAAGAGAAACAAACCTGTTGTATATGCAAAATTGGCGGCAACACAACTTCGATCTCGCAAAATTACTACCGCAGATCATCCACCAGTGACATACAAAGAGAAGTACTGTTTAGTTGGTGCAGGACCAGCTGGTTTGGTCATGGCTCGTGGATTAGTAAAAGAAGGCGTGCCATTTGATTGGTTTGAAAAGCATAATGACGTAAGCGGTATCTGGGACATGGAAAATACCGGAACTCCGATGTATGAGTCTGCACACTTCATCTCTTCTAAGTACACAAGTGGGTTTTATGGATTCCCAATGCCGCAAACTTTTCCAGATTATCCAAGCTGGCGTCAGATTCGTGATTACATCAAAGATTTCGCTAACAAATTTAACTTAAAAAATCGTGTAACCCTTGGGGTATCCGTTCTTGATGCCCAGCCACTGGCTAATAACAAGTGGAGAGTAAAACTATCTAATGGCGAAGAGAAAACTTACGATGGATTAATCAATGCAACTGGTGTTACCTGGCATCCAAATCGTCCACACATAAAGGGTGAAGAAAAATTCAAGGGCAAGATTTTGCACTCTGTGGAATACCGCTCACCTGAAGAATTTAAGGGTCAGAAGGTATTAATTGTTGGCGCCGGAAACTCTGGAGTCGATATTGCATCTGATGCGGCACGATTTGCTAAGGCTGCATACTTCTCCGTCAGACGCGGTTATCGCTTTATTCCAAAGTATTTATTTGGATTGCCAACTGATGCGCTCGTTTCAGGAAAAATTGCGCCCCCTAAAGGCATATCAATTACGGGCGATGTAACAAAACTTGTAGACACAATTGTCGGAGACCTGACACGTTATGGATTGCCGAAACCTGATCATGATCTGTTGGCAAGTCACCCAATCATGAATACTCAAGTGCTTTATCACCTGGGGCACGGTGACCTCATTGCAAAGCCAGATATTGCGGAGATCACCGAAAGTGGTGCAATCTTTAAAGATGGGACTTCCGTGGAACTAGACCAAATTGTTTTGGCGACGGGATACCAGTATTCGGTTCCTTACTTAAATCAAGTAAATGATGAGTGGAAAGATGGAAGACCGCAACTTTACTTGCGTATTTTCTCTAGAAATTATGAAAATCTTTACTTCATTGGGTACGCAGAATTTGCTGATGCTGCATACCGGCGCTTCGATGACATGGCACAAATGGTCTTGTTAGATATCCGAGCCCGTGCAACTGGAAAACATTATCAAGAGTTACTTGCGCTAAAAAAGAGTGACAATCCAGATTTAGCGGGTGGCCATAAGTACATCGACAGCCCGCGCCACACTAATTACATTGAAGTCGATACTTACCTTAATTACTTAGCTATTTTGCGGGATCGTTTTGATTGGCCAGAAGTTGACGAAAAGACGTACGAAAGTCTTATTCGATAAATTCCCACACGCCATTTACTTGGCGTGCGATGCCACGGGTTTCTAACTCCTTTAGGTAACGCTTATGACCACGATTTCCTTTACCAACAAAGAGCGGCATCAGACGTGGCAATTGACTTGGAAATAACATCGCAATTCGAACGAGCCATGATTCACTCGGTTTTGGATAAACCTCAAAGCGCGGCTTATCTAACATTTTCTTAAATGCTTTAACAACATCAGCTGTTTTTTGTGGTGGATCCATAAACTGCAGTGAGTTTCCACCTTCAACAGCTTCTCGCTGCAACATTGGTGTATCTGTTGCCGATGGCATCACAGATCCCGCTTTAATTCCTTTAGCGGCTAAATCCAGACTTAGTGAGAGCATTGCGCCGCGAAGACCAAACTTTGAAATTGTGTATAGCGGCGTCTCCCCCAAGGGAAAAATTCCACCGAGTGACACTGTTGTGATTATTCGTGGATCTGCTGATTTTTTCAGCAAATCCATACAGCTTCTAATAATCACAAGTGGTGATCTGAGGTTTATATCTAATTCGTATTCAATACTTTCTATAGAGCGAACATCAAATCGATCGGTGGTTGTGATCGCGGCATTTGGAATAAGAACATCAATTCGACCGTACTTTGATTGAATCTGCGCAATAGCATCGGCAATAGCTTTTCTATCAGTGAGATCAAGTGCGATTCCTAAATGATCACTTCCAGATAGCTCAGAAATCACAGTATCTAAACGTTTTTGACTAATATCTAGTAGAACCATTCGCGCACCTTGAGCAGAAAAATCTCTAGCAAGGTGTGAGCCAATTCCACCGGCACCACCAGTTATGACAATAACTTTATTCGCATAGCTGTAAGCCATAGGTTTTACCTCTCTTGCCCATTGAAAAGTTTTAAAAGCGATCGAGTTCCATCACTTTGTGCCATGCTGCGACGAAGTCATGAACGAATTTCTTCTCTGCATCAAGGCTGGCATAGACCTCTGAGAGAGCGCGAAGTACTGAGTTAGATCCAAATACGAGATCCGCACGAGTTGCACTCCAGAGAACTTTTCCATTCTTGTTATCTAGGCCTTTGAATGTAATTGAACCTGCGTCAGGTGTCCAAGAAATATTTGAATCAAGCAAATTAACAAAGAAATCATTTGTTAATGCTGATTTTTTCTTTGTTAATACTCCGTGTGCAGATCCATCGGTGTTCGCACCCAAGACGCGCAATCCACCAACGAGCACAGTCATCTCTGGAGCAGTAAGAGTTAGAAGAGCCGCGCGATCTACGAGTAAATATTCAACAGGTTGCGTATTGCCTTTGCCTTCGAAATTTCGGAAGCCATCAGAGTGTGGTTCAAGAAATTCAAAAGACTTTGCATCTGTCTGCTCCTGAGTTGCATCTGTGCGTCCAGGCTTAAATGGCACAGATACTTTGTGGCCCGCCTTCCTCGCGGCCTCTTCAATAGCAACACAGCCGCCAAGAACAATGAGGTCAGCGATTGATACTGGTGACTTCTTATTCTTATCATTGAATGTTTTTTGAATCTTTTCAAACTTCTTCAAGATTCCAGAAAGTTCTTTAGGAGAGTTAACAGCCCAATCGCGTTGTGGCTTTAAACGAATGCGAGCGCCATTTGCGCCACCTCGCTTGTCGGTGCCTCTAAATGTTGAGGCCGATGCCCATGCAGTTGAAACCAATTGTGATGTGCTCAATCCAGAAGCAAGGATTAATTTCTTCAGTTGTGCAATCTGCTTTGCATTTATTTTTGCGCCCTTTGCCTTTGGCAGTGGATCTTGCCAAATGAGCTCTTCCTTGGGAACAAGCGCTCCTTGATAGCGAGCAATTGGACCCATGTCGCGGTGAGTTAACTTAAACCACGCACGTGCAAATGCATCTGCGAGTTGATCTGGATGATCTAAGAAGCGACGAGAAATCTTTTCATACGCAGGATCTGTGCGAAGTGCAAGATCTGTTGTGAACATAACTGGTGCATGAGTCTTGCCAGCAATGTGCGCATCTGGCACAGCCTTCTGTGCAGATTCATCGGTTGGAATCCACTGTGTTGCACCTGCTGGACTCTTTGTCTGCACCCATTCGTATTTAAATAGTGTTTTGAAATAAGTGTTATCCCACTTCGTTGGAGTTGGAGTCCACGCGCCTTCTAATCCGCTAGAAATTGTTTCTGCGCCGCTTCCTTTACCAAATGTGTTCTTCCAGCCAAGACCCATCTGTTCAATTGGTGCACCTTCGGGTTCTGCGCCAACATACTTACCCGGATCTGCAGCACCATGTGCTTTTCCAAATGTGTGGCCGCCGGCAATAAGTGCAACTGTTTCTTCATCATTCATTGCCATGCGAGCAAAAGTTTCGCGAATATCGCGCGCTGATCCCAAAATATCCGGATTGCCATTTGGTCCTTCAGGATTAACATAAATTAATCCCATCTGCACCGCAGCCAGTGGATCTTCTAATTCGCGATCACCTGAATAGCGCTCATCTGCTAACCACTGCGCTTCTTTACCCCAATACGTCTCATCTGGTTCCCAGACATCTTCACGTCCGCCACCAAATCCAAAAGTTTTTAATCCCATTGATTCGATTGCGCAATTGCCCGCGAATATCATGAGATCTGCCCACGAAAGTTTCTTTCCATATTTTTGCTTAATTGGCCAGAGCAATCGGCGCGCTTTATCTAAGTTAACGTTATCTGGCCAGCTATTAAGGGGTGCAAATCGTTGCATTCCCGATCCGCCACCACCGCGTCCGTCAGAAGTTCTATATGTTCCTGCGCTGTGCCACGCCATGCGAATAAAGAATGGACCGTAGTGTCCATAATCTGCTGGCCACCACTCTTGTGATGTAGTCATTAATTTTTCAATGTCGCGCTTTAGCTCTTTAAGATTTACGGTTTTAAACTCTTTCGCATAATCAAATTTTTTGTCCATGGGATCGGCAAGAGGTGAGTTGTGTTGCAGAATCTTCAGATCGAGTTGATCTGGCCACCAATCGCGGTTGTATTTACCTTCATCAGCTAACTTTGCCCCTGTGTATGGGCACTTTGCTGTCTCTTCCATGGCGAACTCCCTTATGTTGTGACTGGCTTAAGAATACTCAATTCTGTGCAGAGCACTACTCGGGGTAGTCTCATGCAGCAGGGAATAGAGAGGTGTTTGTGACGATTTTGGTAAAAAAATGGAGCTCTAGAGATGCCAAAAAATGCATCGCTGTGCCAAGTGATCTGGACAATAAATATTCACGCGGGGTACTTGGCGTAATAACTGGCTCTGCTCAATATCCAGGAGCAGCTGTTCTCACAACATCGGCTGCTGCTGCAACGGGTGTCGGAATGATTCGTTTTTATTCGTCGTCAGGATTAGCACACTTAGTTCTGCATTCAACGCCATCTGTTGTTGTATTCCCAGGAAATGTTTCAGCATGGTTAATTGGCTCTGGAATTGATTCACGGAAATACTCTTCCTTTTCAACGTGGCTTCGCTATCGCCACTTTAAATCTCTAAAGATTCAAGGTGTACCAACACTGCTAGACGCTGGTGCTCTGCACTTAGCGGGAAAAATAGAGCAACCAACATTGATTACGCCCCACAGTGGCGAACTCGCACGATTGCTTAATTCACGTGGAGTTTTGGTAACTTCAGAGGCAATCGAGGGAAATCCAAAGAAGTGGGCAGTCACGGCTGCTAAAACATTAGGTGTAACAGTTTTGCTTAAAGGATCTCGAACATATGTTGCACAAGATGATTTACTAATCGAATTGCCTAGTGCTACTCCGTGGCTTGCAACAGCTGGTACTGGCGATGTTCTGGCAGGAATTCTTGGGTCTCTTATCGCCACAAATTTTATTGAAATATTGAATGACAAGCAGAGATTGGCAGAACTTGCAGCAACTGCTGCTTACATTCACGCGAATGCCGCGAAGAGCGCTTCGAGTGGTGGTCCTATCTCTGCAGAGTCAATCGTCCCTGAAATTTCTGGAGCCATCACTCAATTGCTTAAGTAATTAGGCTTTCACGGCACATTATTTTTTCATTCGTTCTACAGTCAAGTATGAGTATTTATTCACTTGATTTTCCCTTACTTACTCATGTGCAACGAAATACCTTGCGGATGGTTGCCGAAGGGTTGAGTAACTCAGAAATTGCACGAATAAATTTTGTCAGTGAAAAGGCTGTTGAACAGATGGTCGGGCGTATCGCTCACTCCTTTAATATCACTCAAGCGCCAACTAGAAATATGCGTGTTCTGCTAACTCTTGCTTATCTCACAGGATTAGATGAGGTAGTTGCTTAACCTAATCGGGTATCGTCCGCGACGTGGACACCGATCTTGCTTCGCTTCGCTCTAGGTGGAATGAAGTTTTAGACCTCCTCGAATCCCGAGATCGCATCGCGTGGCTTGTTTTCTTTGACGCACGTCTAGCATCATTTGAAAACAACGTTCTCACATTAGATTTTTCTGATGCTCGTAAATTCGCAGCTAGCCACGAATACGAAGCTGTGCGGCCAAAACATAAAAACTCACTTACCTCGGCAATAAAAGAAATCTTTGAATCCGAAGTTTTAATTGAAGAGCTGCAATGAAAAATAAATTTGTAGTTATTTCCATTTCACTCTTTGCTTTGTTTGCAAGTAATTTGTATTCAGCGCATGCCGATGAGATTCCTGTTATAACCGATGGTGGTCCACTTGCACCAATCGAATTTAAAGGTCCAGGCTCACGCATTCATGGGGCCGATATCAGCAGATGGCAGCATCCCAACAACAAGTTAATCGACTTTAAAAAAATGCGCGAAGCAGGAATTAACTTTGTCATGATCAAAGGTTCAGACACCAAGGATGACTCCGATGCACTTGCTCGTAAGTGGTACAAAATAGATCGCGAGGCTGCTCATGAAGCTGGCATCTACACCGGTTACTATCACTATGCAGTTTTACCTAATGTGCCAACAAAAACATTAGTAATAAAAGATGCGCAGGCCCAGGCCCAAAAAGTTTTATGGCGAATTACATCGATTGGTGGTTTAACAGAAAAAGATCTCCCAATCGCATTAGATATTGAAAACAAGTGCGTAAAGTTGCGTCCGTCTAAAACCTGTGAGAAGTATGCTTCGCGAAACACAGTGACTACGTGGTCAGAAACTTTTTTACGAATCATCAAGGAAAAAACATGGCGCACTCCGATTCTTTACTCATATTCAAACTTTCTTGAGAGTTCGATGAAACGCAGTGCCGAGCTTTCTCAATATCCACTCTGGCTTGCGCAGTACGCAGTTGATCCTGGCGTCCCAACAAATCATCCAGGTATGAAAAATGGTGGTTGCTATGTTCATTCGTGGACAGCTGCAAATTGCAAAGCTCAGTGGATTATGTGGCAGTACACATCCTGCGGAATTGCATCTAAATATGGTGTACCCAGCACTCGTTTAGATCTCAATGTATTTAGAGGAACACACGACGCCTTCGCTGCCCTGCGTAAAGGTTCTTGGACGCCAGAGCCTGCAGATCTAATGCCGGTAGGTGAACCCAGCGTTATGGCGATTAAATCTGTGATCTTTAGTAATTCGAATCGACCCGTGGTTGTAGATGTCGATGTCATAAGGCCTTCGCTTGAACCCGTTGTCACTGGTTCGGTTAAATTTGTGCAAGATCCTGCTAATCCAATGAATGTTTCACTAAAACAAAGCGCATTGCGATCTACTAGTGGTTCCTGGACATTATCTATAGCTGGAATTCCTGCTGGTAGCTGGAACGGGCAAATTGTTTATTACGATAATTCAGATACGCATGCGACGTCATCACAACCAATTACTTTCACAATTGAACAAGCCCTAACCACGCCTACGCCTAAACCAACAAAGAAGCCGACAAAAAAGCCTGTTTCAAATGGCTGCAAAGGCCAAATTAAGAACTAAGCGCTTGCAAGTGCCTCTTCAATAGATTCAATTTCACGTTCTGCACTATCAATATAGGATTTGATCGAGTCTTTCTTTTGTTTTGGTGTCCATCCCAAAACTGGCGAAATGATTGTTGCCACATCATTAGCTAAATCCATTGCGCTATTTGGCGCTTCAAAAGCCAATCGCGTACGTCGGGAAAGAACATCATCAACACTACGTGCGCCCTCGTGACTTGCTGCATAGTAAATCTCAGCCTTTAGATATGGCAATCCAACAACCAATTGTTTCCCTAGTTTTGGATCGTCTTCAATTATCTCAAGTACTTCGCTAATCAAGGAGCCATAACGATTAAGTAGATGAATCACGCTTTCAGTGCTGAGTCCACTCTCTTCTGCGATTCGCTCTGCCTGTTGCACCAAAGCAAAATAGCCATCGGCACCAACAATAGGTAATTTTTCAGTAACACTGTCAGGAATTATTCGGCGCAATTCAACACCAGCAAGGTCAATAACATCTTTTCCCATAACGCGATAGGTGGTGTATTTACCGCCAGCAATACTTACAAATCCAGGGGCGCAACGATCAACTGTATGTTCGCGAGAAAGTTTTGTTGTCGATGAGTCTTTCTTATTTGCAACTAATGGGCGCAATCCTGCATAGACTCCTATGACATCTTCAATCTTAAGTTTTGGCTTTAAAACTTTGTTGGCTTCTTTAATGATGTATTCAACATCTTCACGATCGGCTAGTGGTTCGCGGCGATCGCCGGTGTATGGCGTATCCGTTGTTCCAACAATCCACTTATCAGCCCAAGGAATTAAGAAGAGCACAGATAGTGCAGTTTTAAGAATTATTCCCTCTTTGGATTTAATTGAACTCTTCGGAAGAACGACATGAACGCCCTTACTCATTGTGACGTTATACCCAGCTTTCAAACCAAATGATTCGTGAAGTTCATCGCTCCAGATTCCCGCGCACATCACAGTTGCTGTTGCTTTAATTTTTATGAGCTTTCCGCTTTCTATATCCCGTGCTTTCACACCGAGTACGCGCTTACCTTCTCGAACAAGAGATTCGACTTGGACATTAGTAGCAATAACCGCGCCGTGACGAGCGGCAGTTCGACCAATCATCATGGTGTGTCGTGCATCGTCTACTTGTGCATCAAAGTATTTAATCGCGCCAGTAACAATATCTGGACGAAGAGATGGTGCAATCTCGGCGATTTTTTTCTGACTTATGTGCTTATGTCCTGGCAACGCGCGCTGAAAACCGCGCAAAGCGTCATAGAGCGCAAGACCTGCTCCTACATATGTGCGTTCGCGCACTTTTTCATGGAGTGGATATAGAAATGCGAGTGGCTTGACTAAGTGAGGCGCTAACGATGAAACCATTAATTCGCGTTCATGCAGGGCTTCGCGTACCAACTTAAAGTCATATTGTTCTAGATAGCGCAAACCGCCATGAATAAGTTTGCTCGAACGACTAGATGTTCCGGATGCGAGATCAGATGCTTCGACAAGGGCAACTTTTAATCCACGAGATGCCGCATCAAGTGCTGCACCGACTCCTGTGACTCCGCCACCAATAACTAAAACATCAAAAGTATTTGTGGCTAAGGATTTAAGCGCTGCTTCGCGTTGACTTGGGTCTAACTGCGATGAAAACAAGGCTCTAATCCTTTCTATGAAATGTAATGTCTCGGTAGGCTAAGCGTAACCTGAGAAGGAAAACAAAGATACATATGACTTACATCGGCGCACTGGATCAAGGAACGAGCAGTACTCGTTTCATGATTTTTGATGCAGATGCGCGCGTTGTTTCTTCGCACCAACTAGAACATCAACAAATATTTCCTAAACCTGGCTGGGTTGAACACGACGGAGCAGAAATATGGGCACGAGCTCAAGAGGTTATGGCAGTAGCGTTAACTCAGGCGGGCATTAAAGCGAGCGATTTAAAAGCAATCGGAATTACTAACCAACGAGAAACAACAATTGCGTGGGATGCCACAACAGGAAAACCGCTTTATAACGCTTTAGTCTGGCAGGACACACGTACTGCCGAATTTATGGACTCACTGAAAGATTCGGATAAAGAGCTAGTTATTGCGCGGACTGGCCTCGCGATTGCGCCTTATTTTTCTGCCAGCAAAATGAAGTGGCTCATTGATAACGTACCTGCAGTTGCAAATGCCGTAACGGCTGAAACTGCACGCATCGGAACAATTGATACGTGGTTGCTATGGAATTTATCTAAGGGAACATTTGGAACTGATGTGACAAATGCGAGCCGCACCGCTCTGATGAACTTAGAAACACTGGATTGGGATCCAGAGTTGCTCTCACTCTTTGGAATTCCACGAGAAGTTCTGGCTGATATCAAGGCAACTTCACATGTGTTTGCCCACACTTCAGAAGGTGTTCCAATTGCCGCACTTGTAGGAGATCAACAGGCAGCAATGATCGGGCAAGCCTGTTTTGACGTTGGCGACTCAAAAACAACATATGGGACCGGAAATTTTGCATTATTAAATACTGGAACATCAATTGTGAGATCCCAGCATGGATTGCTCACAACTCTGTGTTATCAATTTGGGGATGCACCTGCAATATATGCATTAGAGGGATCTGTGGCAGTAACTGGTTCAGCAATTCAATGGTTACGCGATCAACTTGGGATAATTTCATCCTCATCAGAAGTTGAAGCTCTTGCAAGCACCGTCACGGATAATGGTGGCGTTTGTTTTGTTCCTGCATTCTCTGGTCTATTTGCACCACATTGGAGAAGTGATGCTCGCGGAGTCATAGTTGGACTTACGCGAGCAACTACCAAAGCCCATCTTGCTAGGGCTGCCCTCGAAGCAATTGCATTTCAAACTCGGGATGTGTTAGATGCTATGTCAGCAGATAGCAAAGTACCGCTCAAATTAATGCGCGTTGACGGTGGTGCAACAGCTAATAATTTATTGATGCAAATTCAATCCGATGTGATGGGCATCGAGATTGTTCGCCCACAAGTTATTGAGACAACAGCGTTAGGTGCTGCCTACGCTGCGGGTCTTGCAGTTGGGGTGTGGGCATCACAAAGTGAATTGCGAAATAAATGGCGCGAAGATTGCCGATGGAGTTCAATGCAAAATCCCGATTTACGCGCAGAAAAATATGTACAGTGGCAGAAAGCAGTAAATCGCACGCTTAATTGGATAGAGTAAAGACACTATGAGTCCGAAACTTGGCGCGGATGTAACGCGCACTGATCGCCCACTTGCAGATGGCCGCACGATTCGTTATTACGACACGCAAGTACAAGTGCGGGCTGTTGCTGATAAACGTGAGAAGACAGAGCAACCAGGAATCGGTGAACTTCGTTTGGACCCACTTGTAAATGAATGGGTTGCGATGGCTGCACATCGACAAGGTCGTGTATTTCTACCGCCAAAAGAATTGTGCCCACTATGTCCTACCAGTGGCGATAACCTGACGGAGGTTCCTGAAAGCGATTTTGAAGTCGTTGTCTTTGACAATAAATCTCCATCTCTTCGTCCACCTATTGGTGATTGGGCGCTGCCAGATATGGCAGGACCCGATACAGATACGGGAAGTGCTGCTGGTAAGTGCGAAGTTATCTGTTTCACAGCCGATCATGGACAAGCCTTTAAGGATTTAAGCACCGAGCGAATTCGCGTTTTATTGGAAGCGTGGATGGATCGCACACGAGAGTTATCACAAGAGAAATTCATTCAGCACATCACTCCTTTTGAAAATCGTGGTGAAGAAGTTGGTGTGACGTTAGCGCATCCGCATGGACAGATTTATGCCTACTCTTATATTCCTCCAAAAGTCTCGCGCATGCTCGACGTAGCGAAGAAACACAAAGAGCGCACTGGCAAAGTTTTGTTTGATGAAATTGTTGCTCGTGAGATTAAAGATGAAGAGCGCATAGTGGCCGAAAATAAGCATTGGGTTGCATACGTTCCATACGCAGCGCGGTACTCATTTGAAATTCATGTTGCGCCAAAAGTTTCAGTAGCAGATCTCAGCGAACTTTCACGAGAGGTAGCAGATGCTTATCCAGCAATCGCTAAGGAAGTTTTACAGCGCTTAGATGGCGTCTTTAACATTCCAATGGCATATATCGCCGCCTGGCATCAGGCACCAGTGCGAGAAGGTCGTGATTTATTACGATTACATTGGCAGATCACGAGTGTGCGCCGTGCCCCTGGAAAACTTAAGTATCTAGCAGGTTCTGAATCTTCTATGGGCGCATTTATTATGGATTTACGTCCAGAACAATCTGCTGCACAATTGCGAGAAGTAAAACTGACGTAAATGAAGATCTTGGTCACAGGAGGCGCCGGATATATCGGATCTCATGCTGTTGAAATTCTTAAGAACAGAGGCCACGAGATAACAGTGCTCGATGATTGCAGCACGGGACATGCAGATTCTTTGCCGCCAACTGTTCGATTCGTGCAAGGTTCTTTACTTGATTCCGAACTCGTTTCACGCGCACTTAAAGGATGCGATGCAGTCATGCATTTTGCTGGAAAGTCATTAGTTGGTGAATCTGTAGAAAAACCTGATCTTTACCGTCAAGTAAATGTTGGCGGCACTAAAGTACTGCTCGGTGAAATGAATGCCTTAGGCATAAAGAAAATTGTATTTTCATCATCGGCTGCAACATACGGAGAGCCTGAGTTATCTCCCGTCTCCGAAAGTGCCACATGCGCACCAACTAATCCATATGGAGAGACTAAATTAGCGATTGAACGTGAATTATCTGCAGTAGCACGTGCTCAAAATCTGGCAGCAGTCTCTTTACGTTATTTCAATGTGGCAGGTGCACTTCAGACAGAACGTGGGTGGCTTGCAGAACGTCATGATCCTGAGACACATTTAATACCAAATGCACTTCGTGCAACTGCCAGTTCTCCCCTACGTATTTTCGGACATGACTGGGATACTCCCGATGGCACATGTATTCGCGATTACATTCATGTAGTAGATCTCATCGATGCGCACGTCAGAGCACTTCAATACTTAACAGCTTCTGAGCACCATATCTTTAACGTTGGTTCTGGAACCGGATATTCGGTCGCGCAAGTTGTTGCAGCCGTTTCTCGTATTAAAAATGCACCGCTGGCCACTGTTTATGCACCAAGACGTGCCGGAGACCCTGCGGTTTTAGTAGCCAATATTGATAAGGCGGAGATGCTTCTTAATTGGAGGCCGACAAAGTCTTTAGAACAAATGGTTGAAGATACTTTTAAAGCTAGTTAACTGGTTTGATTTCAATTACTTCAACGCCGCCAATAGAGCCAAGAACATTCAAAAGATCGCGTGGGTCATTGCCAGGAATTGACACAGTCATATCGTCATACCCTTTTCCGTCTTCTGACTTAGTGACTGTGAACTCACGAATATCTCCACCTGCAAAACCTATTGCTGATGCCAAAGCGCCAAGCGAACCTGGTTGATCAGGTAGAGAAATTGATAAGCGAAAGAGAGCCATGACTACAGATTAACCATTGGACGGCGCTTTGCCCAATTTCACTGTAAATGTTTTTGTCCCTCCACCATTTGGTAAATCAACAGTGACAGAAATTGTGCCTCCCGGTGCATAGGAACGAATCCGAACGACCGCACTGACTTGATCAGTAACTCGTTGACCACCAATTGATCTGATAACTGAACCTGCAGGAATTCCTGCAACTTCAGCTCCTTCCCCTGGTGTAAGTCTAAGAATCTTTGCACCAATTCCGGTATAGGTATTGTCAAAATAAACACCAAGTAGTGGGCGAGTCGAAGTATTTGTTGGGCTGGAGATAATTTCGTCAATCACACGTTTTGCTTCGGTAATTGGAATGGCAAAACCAAGACCAATGCTTCCACTTGTTCCACCGGAAGAAAGTGTGGCAATTGCGGAGTTAACACCAATAATTTGTCCCTGTGCGTTGATGAGCGCACCACCAGAGTTGCCAGGATTAATTGCTGCATCAGTTTGGATCGCATTAACAAATGATTCCGCACCAGCGGTACCCGCGGATACGGGTCTGTTGAGTGCAGAGATAATCCCCGTAGTTACCGTAGAGGCCAAGCCAAGCGGAGATCCGATGGCTATCACAGGTTCTCCAACAACTAATTTCGTTGAATCGCCAATGTTGAGTGCTGCAAGATTTCCCTTATTAATTTGTAGAAGTGCGACGTCATAAGCCTTGTCGCGACCGACAATTTTCGCATCAATTTGATCGCCATTTGAAAATTCAACTGTAATCGATCCACTGCCAGAAGCAACGGCATCTATCACGTGATTATTGGTAACGATGTAAGAGGAATTAGCCGTTGACTGATAAACCCAACCTGAGCCTGAGCCACCGCTAGTTGGTGTTTCTACTGCAATAGAAACAACTGATGGAGTAACGGTTGCCGCAATATTTTTGATATCAAAGGCATTTGTGGTGAGTTCTAGTGGTGAGCGCCCTTTTGTGCACTTTCCATCTGCAGATAAGAAAAGTGCCTTTGTTTTGTTATCAACACACGCTTTTACGCCGCCCGTGTTGTTCATTTCCGCTACAGCGATTCCTCCTGCAACAGTGGCACCGAGTACAAAAGCAATAACAATATTAATGCTTGATTTTTTCATTTAAGACTGCACTACCCATCCGCTTTTAATTGATACTGAGATTTTATCTAATGGACGATTCGGCGGTCCAGCAACTACCTTGCCAGAATTGAAAGGATCAAAAGAGCCACCATGACACGGGCAGACAAGTTTTTTGCCAGCTTTGAGATAGTCAACGGTGCAACCTTGGTGCGTGCAAATGGCTGAATAAGCAAATACTCCACCTTTTGTGCGAAATAGAAATGCTGGTGAGCCATTGGCTGCAATAAAGCTTCGAGAAGTTCCGACAGGAAATTTGGAGACCTTAACTATTTTTTTTGGTGATGCTGCAACCGCTGATTGCGTGCGACCGAAAATCAATGCACCTGCTGCAATTGCTGATGAGCGAATAAAATCTCTGCGATTCATCTATTAATTTCCAATCGGTGTGTGATGCTTAAAGTAATCATTAAACCTGAGAGAAGCCTGAGAAATTCCTGCTCCCTGACTTGGATTCGAACCAAGAACCTGCCGGTTAACAGCCGGCTGCTCTGCCATTGAGCTATCAGGGACTATTCGCTTTTCGCGAAGAGTGACGAGCGCACACTCTAGCGCACAGCGAAGGGGTGGTCTAAATCGAAAAGGCGCTATAGCCCGCCGAGGGCGAGATCATGCAAGGTACGCCGAGAGCTTTCCAGAGCCACAAGTTGGGCGAAAGCCGCGTTGTATTCCGCTTCATTCTCAACTGGGTTAAGTCTTTGCAAACTTGACTTGAGCTCTGCAATTGCGCGAGAGACTGATACTTCGCGCAGGCGCGCAATGATGCTTGCAACATAGTGTTCAGTGATCTCACCATCTGCACGAATTGGTTCAACGTTCAACTCAGTAAAGAGTGATTTCATATTTTCATTTGTGATTTTGTCTATTGTGATTGCTGCATTTTCGGGTGCAATCTGATCAATGACGGCGCGAAGTTCTTGGTAGGCAGGATGCGTAAATGCATTTGCTTCGAGTTGAACAAATGATTGGCAGAGTGCCGGCACTTGAACACGTACCTTTAAAACTTCTCGTTCTAAAATCAATCGTGGTTCTTGAGGATCCGGCCGCCACTCTTGTGGCAAAACTTCTGGCGCATTTGGGTCCACATTCACTTGTGGAGTTTTCTTCATTGCTGTAGCAACCGCGGACGATACCTGTTCTACTTCAACACCAAGCCAACCTGCAAGAGATCGTGAATACTCTGGACGTAAAGACTTGTCTCGAATTTGTGCAACCAGAGGCGCTGCAGCGTTGAGCGCACTGATACGACCTTCGGGCGTTGTCAGTGTGTATTTCGCTAACTCTGCACGGATTGCAAACTCAAAAAGTGGTACACGCCGAGCAACGAGATCTCGTAGCGCTGCATCTCCTTTGTTTTGACGCAAATCGCAAGGATCTAGTCCATCTGGTTCGACGGCTACGAATGTTTGCGTAACGAATTTTTGATCATCACTAAATGCTCGTAGTGCTGCTTTTTGTCCTGCTGCATCACCATCGAATGTAAAGATAACTTCTCCACGAAATGCATCATCATCCATTAATAATCTGCGCAAGATACGAATGTGGTCGGCTCCAAATGCTGTACCGCACGTTGCAACGGCAGTTGTAATTCCTGCCAAGTGTGCTGCCATAACATCTGTGTAGCCTTCAACTATGACAGCTTGGCGCTTCTTCGCAATCTCTTTCTTCGCAACATCTAACCCGTATAAAACTTGGCTCTTCTTATATATTGGCGTTTCTGGAGTATTGAGATACTTAGGACCTTGATCTTCTTCATCACTTGCTAATTTTCTCGCACCAAAACCAACTACATCGCCCGTAATATCCTTAATCGGCCAAGTAAGGCGATTACGGAATCGATCAATAGGTCCACGCTGGCCCATTTTTGAAAGTCCAGCAGTTTCTAACTCATCAATTGTAAAACCTTGTGCACGCAGGTGTTTTGTCATGGCGTCCCAATCATCTGGTGCGAATCCCACGCCAAATAACAAACATGCATCTTTATCAAACCCACGTTTTGTCAGTAATTCGCGACCATGCGCAGCTTCTGGTGATGTATTGAGTTGTTCCTGATAATACGCGGCAGCTGCAGCGTTGGCAGCAATAAGTCGAGAGCGCATTCCCGAAGGAACAGATGGCCCTGAAGAATTTTCTTCGTACCGAAGTGCGTATCCGATGCGATCTGCAAGACGTTCGAGTGTTTCAGTAAATGTCAGATGATCCATCTTCATCAGAAATGAGATGACATCGCCACTGGCTTGGCAACCAAAGCAGTGATAAAAACCTTTGCTAGGTGTTACGTGAAATGAAGGAGATTTCTCATCGTGGAATGGACATAAACCTTTTTTCTGTCCGCCACCAGCTGATTTTAGTTGTACATAATCTGCAACAACTTCATCGATCGGAACGCGTTCGCGAAGATAGGTAACATCTTCATCTTTAATTCGTCCGCTCATAGGCGCACTTTAGCGATTTTGAGTCAGACGAGCATGCAGGGCGTATGCACCAGGGTCGGTCAGCGCTGCTATTTGGTCAATTACAACACGAAGACGCTGGCCATCATCGGCGGCGTGGTTCCAGTCATCGATAAAAATTGCATCAAGTGCTTTAGGTGCACTCTTATACAAAAGTTCTACTAATTCAACAACGACAATCTTTTGTTTTGCATAACGTTCTTGTGATTCGGCGGCGCGTATTAAGTAGTGCCCTGCCACAGCTTTTAAGAAATCTACTTCGATGAGTTGTTCTCGAGGAATCTCAAGATTTGCGCCATATCTGGCAAGTGGTTCGTCACCATAAATTGCGCGGGTTTTATTTTCGGCAGCTACAACAAAGCGTCCCACTAGTTGACTCGTTGAATCCTTTAAGCGGGCAAGTGATCGGTGACTACCGTTGTAGTTAATTGGCCAGCACGATAACTCTTGCAAACGAGTCAAGGCTTCGCTTGCTTCTTCTTTTGTTGCATTGCTTCCATAATCTTCTGTCATCGTTGCATAAATAGCATCAAAGTCATCCTCGAAAGTGCGCACGTGAACTTGGTTTGCGACAATCGCATCTTCTAAGTCGTGGACAGAATATGAAACATCATCAGACCAATCCATGATTTGTGCTTCGATACAGCGCTTTCCTTCGGGAGCATCGGCTCTCATCCACTTATAGATTTCAACGTCATCGTCATAGACACCAAATTTGCGTGGATTAATTGCGCGTTGCCAAGGATATTTTGTGGCCGCATCTAAGGATGCACGGGTCAGATTTAATCCGATAGATCGACCATTTGCATCGACCGTCTTAGCTTCAAGTCTTGTGAGTAATCTAAAACTCTGTGCATTGCCTTCAAATCCCCCGCAACTCTTTGCAATTTCTGCCAAGGCTTCTTCGCCATTATGACCAAATGGTGGATGACCGAGATCATGTGCAAGACATGCTGTGTCCAAAAGATCTGGATCTGCACCGAGTGATTCACCAAGTTCGCGACCAATTTGTGCGCACTCAAGTGAGTGTGACAATCGTGTACGTTGAAAATCATTCTCCCAAGGAACCGCTACCTGAGTTTTTGCTGCAAGTCGACGAAGAGATGCAGAGTGAATTACGCGCGCACGATCGCGCATGAACTCTGTACGTCCTGCACGCTTTGCTGGTTCATCGAGATAGCGTTCGTTATCACGATCGCTATAAGTACTCATAAAACAACCCTATCTAGAATCTTGTTTGTATCTAAATGGTCGCTGATATTGATTCCAAAGTGACCCAATGTTATGTAAGCGAGATAGGCACCAGATTCGCGTAAAAGGTATCTCTTAGTGGAGTTCTTAAGAGAGTTTGGCCCAAATTGAACTGGAGAACACGTAGCAATCAATCCACGATCATTTGCCATCGTCATAGAACGGCGACAATGATAAGGGTCGGTTGAAATTATGACATTTTTCATTTCGCGCTTTTTCATTTCGCGCACATATGCTTTTGTACTAACTAATGTGTCGCGCCCAGTTGCAAGTGCAACAACATTGCGGGCAGGAACTCCGGCAGAGATAAGCCATGCTCGCCCTGATGCAGCCTCTGTTGTGCGATCACCAGGTGCTTTAGCGCCGACAGTAATAATTAGCGGAGCAAGACCTAAATCATAAATTCTCTTTGCTTCAGTTAAGCGCGCTTCGAATACGTCACCTGGGCGACCGTCAAATTGAGCAGCACCCATAACGACAATCGCATCAGCTTCACGTGCAACCGGATAATGCGCAGCGTAATAAGTTTTTGCAATTGCAAATGTTGGTATAGCCAAAATTATCAGAAAAATAATTGTGAACACGCGACGAATAAATCTAAAAATAAACATTAGCCACCCGAAAAAGCATCTTCTAGTTCAACTGCAGCCATCTCATCTGGATCATCTAGCCAATGATCTGGCAAAGTGACGGGTCGACCATGGCTGGTACGACCACGCGGCTTTTCGCCAACTTCCAATGGATAAGGCTGATCATCGAGTTGATTCAATAATTCACGGAAGTGTGAAAGCGATTCGATTAGTCCAAATTCGCGTCGTAATTCACGGTGAACTCTAAAACCTTTGAGATACCACGCCATATGTTTACGTAAGTCGCGGCATCCTCGATCTTCGGATTCAAAGTAATCTACGATTAATTCTCCGTGCCTAAACATTACTTCGCGCACCTGATGAAGAGTTGGCAATGTTCGTTCTTCTCCACCATTAAATGCGCTTACTAAGTCAGAAAACAACCAGGGACGTCCAAGGCATCCGCGCCCAACAACTACGCCGGCGCACATTGTCTGACGAACCATTTCAACACCGTCAGCACCTGACCAGATATCACCGTTGCCAAGCACTGGAACACCCGTTGGTTTTAAGTGATCAACGAGTCGAGTAATCGCAGACCAATCTGATTTACCTTCATACATTTGTTCTGCAGTGCGTGCATGTAATGCCACCCAGGCAACACCTAAATCTGCTGCAGATTTGGCTGCCTCTAAATATGTGTGGTGATCGCTATCGATTCCGATACGCATTTTTACTGTGACAGGAATACCAAAAGGTTTAGCAGCTTCAACTGCTGCGCCAACAATTGCACTAAAAAGATTTCGCTTATAGGGAAGCGCTGCTCCCCCGCCTTTACGAGTGACTTTTGGAACAGGACAACCAAAGTTCATGTCAATGTGATCAACTAAATTTTCTTGACCAAGCATTGTTACTGCAGATCGCATTGTGTGTGGATCAACGCTGTATAGCTGAACAGAGCGCGGCCATTCTCCTTTGCCGGGTTCGATCATGCGCAAAGTCTCTGGACGTCTTTCTATTAACGCACGAGCAGTCACCATTTCAGAGACAAACAAACCCGCACCTTGTTCGCGACAGAGCATACGAAATGGAGCATTGGTGATGCCAGCCATTGGTGCCAATACAACTGGTGGATCAATTACATGATCGCCAGTTGCTAGGGCGAGGGTAAGTGGTTTTAGCAACCGAGTAGCCGTGGCGCTAACCATGATTCAACCTGATCGAGTGCAATACGCTCTTGTGACATCGTGTCGCGATCACGAATTGTAACTGCGTGATCTTCAAGAGTTTCAAAATCAACAGTGATGCAATATGGCGTACCGATTTCATCTTGGCGACGATAGCGACGGCCTATCGCACCGGCGTCGTCAAAATCAATGTTCCAGTTCTTACGTAGTTGCGTAGCCAGGTCGCGTGCTTTTGGAGATAAATCAGCGTTACGAGAAAGTGGAAGAACGGCTACCTTGATTGGTGCTAAACGATAATCAAGTTTGAGCACTGCGCGTTTTTCCATCTCGCCTTTGCTATTTGGTGCTTCATCTTCTGTGAATGCATCCATTAAGAATGTAAGAGTTGCACGATCCACGCCTGCTGCTGGTTCGATAACAAATGGCGTCCATCGCTCATTTTTTTCTTGATCAAAGTATGAGAGGTCTTTTCCAGATGCTGCCGAGTGCGCTTTCAGATCAAAGTCTGTGCGATTAGCAATACCTTCGAGTTCGCCCCATTCGGTCCCCGCGAATTCAAATTTATACTCGATGTCCGCTGTGCGCTTTGAATAATGGGACAACTTTTCTTTTGGATGTTCAAAAATACGCAGGCGCTCTGGATTAATTCCGAGATCGACATACCAAGCCATACGAGTATCTATCCAATATTGGTGCCATTCTTCATCTGTTCCCGGCACTACAAAGAATTCCATCTCCATCTGCTCAAATTCACGAGTTCTGAAAATAAAGTTTCCTGGCGTAATTTCATTACGGAAAGATTTTCCGATTTGCCCAATCCCAAAAGGTGGTTTCTTACGTGAAGTTGTCATCACTTGATCAAAGTTAATAAATATTCCTTGGGCAGTTTCTGGGCGCAAGAATGCAAGTCCAGATTCATCTTCAACTGGTCCAAGATAAGTTTTTAACATTCCGCTAAATTGTTTTGGTTCAGTGAATTGACCTTTGTTTCCACATGCAGGGCAATTAACTTCTGAAAGCGATGCTGCAGCTTTTTTATGCTTTGCTTCAAATGCTTCAAGTAAATGATCGGCGCGATATCGCTTGTGACAAGAAGTGCACTCTGTTAGCGGATCAGAAAAAGTTGCTACGTGTCCTGATGCTTCCCAAACTTCTCTTGACAAGATAACGCAGGAATCAAGACCAACCACATCTTCGCGGCCAGTAACCATCGATTTCCACCATTGGCGCTTTACATTGTTTTTTAATTCAACACCGAGTGGACCGTAGTCCCATGATGCGCGCAAGCCACCATAAATTTCTGATGAGGGATAAACAAATCCGCGACGCTTTGCAAGACCAACAATATTTTCTAAACGATCCGTTGACATTTCATTTTCTCCATCCGGCTGGCTGTCGGCGGAAAGCAACGTAGGTCACTTCCGTGTCTGAATTTTACTCTGAGTATGGCTTTTCATATGCACCAGGCTCATCTATTGCCTGAGCAAGTGTTGGAATCACATTCATCTTCACATCATTAGAACTCAAAGCTCTGCGGTAAGACCCGACGTTTTCCCACTGTGTCATCAGTGTCCAGAGAGTTAACTCATCGAGATTCTGTCCATATTCACCATCAACAAATCCCGCACACTTAGAAAAACTCTCAAGGGCAGCACTCAATTGGGTCGAAAAATGCGCAGCATTACCGAGGGGTACCTCAAAGCGTGCAATAGCGAGCATAAAGAGAAGCCTATTGTTGTTATCCTTGAATTATGAATTTAGCCATTGGATTTGCAGCAATTACCGTTGTTGCCACAGTTCTCGGCGGATTCTTGGCGCTTCGCTCCAATGATCGCTTCCATCTAATACTAGGTCTTTCAGCAGGTTTACTGATGGGTCTTGTTGGTTTTGATTTATTGCCAGAAGTATTTGAGATGAATACAGATACTTTTGCTGGCGTACCTGTTGTTTCAATTGCAATTTTGAGCGGATTTCTTTTATTGCACGTTCTCGAAAGATTTTTCGGTTCGCACGAGCCTGCGGACTCTGATTATGGACATGACCATGAACATCACAATATTGCCGGAACTCTTAGCGCAGTAGCAATGGGTGGGCACGTATTTCTAGATGGCGTGGGATTAGGTGTCGCTGTTCAAGTAAGTAATGCACTTGGGTTTGCAGTTTTCTTGGCAGTTGTTGTGCATGCATTTAGCGATGGACTAAATACAGTTTCACTTCTTATAAAGAGTGGAAACTGGCACAAAAACAGTAAGTGGCTACTTGTATTAGATGGTGCGGCACGACTAGGCGGCGCGGCACTTGGTACTTATCTAGCACTCAATGAATCCTGGATGGCGCTCTATCTTGCCCTCTTTTCAGGTTTTGTTATTTACATCGCAACATCTCACATTTTGCCTGAAGCACATTCACGCCATCCATCTCGATGGACCTTGGCTGCAACCACATGTGGTGTCTTAATCATGTGGTTAGTAGTTGCTAATTCTTAAGCTCTTCCGAATCTTCTATCTCGCTTGTTATATTCCTCAATAGCTTTCCATAATGTTTTGCGTGTGACATCTGGCCATAAAACATCCATAAAAACCATCTCTGCATAGACCGACTGCCATGGCAAAAAATTGCTGGTGCGCGTTTCACCAGATGATCGCAAGAACAAATCTACATCGCGCATACTTGGTGAATCCAGATACTTTGCAAATGTTTTTTCTGTTATCGCATCGGCTTTAATTTTGCCGCGCTTGACATCACGGGCTAGCTCAGTTGCAGCATCAACAATCTCTGAACGCCCACCATAATTGACGCACATGTTAAGAGTTAAAACTTTGTTCTTTTTAGTTAGATCTTCTGCTTCTTCTAGCTCTGAGATAACACTTGCCCATAATCGCTTGGGGCGGCCAACCCAACGTACTCGCACACCCATGGCATTCATCTCATCACGGCGACGACGAATTACATCGCGATTAAATCCCATCAAAAATTTCACTTCTTCAGGTGATCTGCGCCAATTCTCAGTTGAAAAAGCGTATGCGCTTATTTCTTTAACACCGAATTCGATTGCACCTTCTACGACATCAAAGAGTGCTGCTTCCCCAGCTTCATGACCCTTTGTTCGTGGTAATCCGCGATCTTTTGCCCAACGCCCATTGCCATCCATAACGATCGCAACGTGCTCTGGGATTTTCATACTCGCTCCACAATCGGCAGTGAACGCAATCCACGTTCAAGGTGCCATTGTAAATATGCGGCAATCAATCCACTAGCCTCGCGACGATTTTTCCCCTCGCTCTTATTGGCGCACTCCCAATCACTGCTTAACAGTGCAGCCATTAATTCAAGTGTTTCGGGTTGTGGAGTTGCGCATGCAGAAGGGCGACATTCAAGACACACTGATCCACCACCAACGAGTGAAAAATATCTATGTGGTCCGGTCAATCCGCACCGCGAACAATCTGTCATTGACGGTGCGTAACCACCAAGTGCAAGTGATCGCAACAAGAATGCATCTAAAACAAGTGCGGGGTCATAACGATCATCACAGAGTGCTTTCATTGCACCAACAACTAAGTGAAACTCTTGCACAGCTGGTTCACGTTCTTGAGCTGTAAATCTCTCTGAAGTTTCAAGGATTGCTGAAGCGATTGTCCAACGCTGATAATCATCAGTGATTGCTTCGCCATAGTTGCGCAGTGCTTCAACTTGTGTGACAGTGTCAAAAGTTTTTCCAATGTGCATCTGAATATCTACGTGGCTACCTGGTTCGAGGCGCGCACCAAATTTAGACATTGTGCGACGAACACCTTTTGCGACACCGCGCACACGTCCGTGTTCGCGAGTAAGCATGGTGATGATGCGGTCTGCTTCGCCTAATTTCTGCGTGCGCAAAATGATTGCTTCATCGCGGTACAGGCTCATGCGAGCAAAGGTACTGGTGAGAACTATCTAATCGCGCGATTTATTGCAGACACGACGGCCTTTAATGATGCCGTTGTGGTGTTTGGATCAATTCCAACACCCCAGAAGGTTTCGCCACTAATTGAGCACTCAAGGTAGGCGGCAGCTGATGCATCTCCACCGGCTGATAAAGCGTGCTCGAAATAATCCAAAACCTTTACATCGACGCCATACGCCTGCAAGATGTTACAAAATGCAGCAATAGGACCGTTTCCGGTGCCAGTTAATTTTTTAGCATCTCCACGATCAAGAAGAGTTACTTCAAGATTTACATCTTCATCAAGAACTGATGTTTGTGAGAGTCCTTTTAATCTAAAGCGACCCCATGGCGCATCCTGAGTTGGCAAGTATTCATCTTCAAATACATTCCACAATTGATCAGAAGTAACTTCTCCGCCTTGTTCATCCGTCATTGCCTGAACAACGCGGCTAAACTCAATCTGCAAGCGGCGTGGAAGATCTAGATGATGTTCGTTCTTCATCATGTAGGCAACGCCGCCCTTGCCAGATTGCGAATTAACGCGAATCACAGCTTCGTAAGAGCGACCAATATCTTTTGGATCGATTGGCAGATAAGGAACTGCCCATGCGAATTCATCGACATGCTTTCCAGCAGCTTTCGCATCGCGTTCTAAATGTTCGAAACCTTTTTTAATTGCATCTTGGTGTGAGCCAGAAAATGCAGTAAAGACAAGGTCGCCACCATATGGATGGCGCTCTGGAACACGTAATTGGTTTGCATATTCAACGGTGCGACGGACTTCATCGATGTTGGTGAAATCAATCATTGGATCAATACCGTGGCTAACCAAGTTAAGACCAAGTGTTACGAGGCAAACATTTCCGGTGCGTTCGCCATTTCCAAAGAGTGTTCCTTCGATGCGATCTGCGCCAGCTAAATAACCAAGTTCTGCAGCAGCAACTCCGGTACCACGATCATTATGTGGGTGCAACGAAACAATTACGTTTTCGCGATTATTTAAGTTGCGGCACATCCACTCGATCGAGTCTGCGTAAATATTTGGCGTAGACATTTCAACAGTTGCCGGAAGGTTCATGATTGTCATCCACTGAGGCGTTGGTTTCCAGATGTCATTAACTGCGTTACACACTTCGACTGCAAACTCTAATTCTGTACCGGTATAAGACTCTGGTGAATATTCAAATGAAACCTTGGTTTCGGGAACAGTTGAAACAAGATCAAGGCACATCTGCGCACCATCAGTTGCAATCTTTTTGATGCCCTCTTTATCAAGTCCGAAAACAACTCGACGTTGCAGAGTTGATGTGGAGTTGTAGAGATGAACGATTGCTTGCTTGGCACCCTTAATGGATTCGAATGTGCGTTCTATGAGCGGTTGGCGTGCTTGCGTCAATACTTGAATGATTACATCATCAGGAATTAAACCCTCTTCAATAATCTTCCGCACGAAGTCAAAATCTGTCTGACTAGCACTTGGAAAACCAACTTCGATTTCCTTGTAACCCATAGCAACTAAAAGTTTGAACATGGCTAATTTGCGCGGTGTATCCATGGGATCAATCAAGGCTTGATTGCCATCTCGTAGATCCACGGATGACCACTTTGGCGCTTTTGTCATCTTCTTATCTGGCCATGTGCGATCCTGAAGATCAACAGGAACAAATGATGAGTAACGATGCGCGCGCATCGATGAAGGTTTTTGTTCTGGGAAATTCATTTTAAAACTCCTTATGAGATACGGGATTTGTCTGGTTTAACCGGCACGACAAACCCCGCGGCGAGGGGACCGATTATTTGGCCCCGCCACGGCAGCTAAGGAGGAGGCTGCGAAGTGTCATGCGCAAATGGTAACCCCACTGCATCTTTTCGAGCAAGTAAAGTTCTAAACTCACGCGTACGATTAACTTTGAAACGCAACACTCAGTTACATCCGGATATGTCATACTTCGTTAATCTTCTGATTGGCACTAAACAGGGCATGCCTCACTTCGCGTGATGGATGCCCTGTTTTATTTATCCACAGTATTTTTCTTTTAGCTTTTGAAGCCCTGGCATTTAGAGACTATTCCTTCACGATGTTGATGTGGTGTAACGGATAGCACATCCGTTTTTGCCAATCAGAAGGTGCGGGTTCGAATCCCGTCGTCAGCTTCGTAGTCTCATGAAAGCATTCTGGTTAATGGCAATAACCAAAAAGAAATGCAAAGTGAGCAAGGGCCTTGAGGAAACTCAGGGCCCTTTTTAATTCTTACGGAATAAGGGTGTTGGCAAATATCTGCCATGCAAGTGCTGATTTAGCAATGAGTGAGAGTGTGATGTATGTGCGCTCTCCACGCATGTAATCGGACCACTTTCCAACCTTCTTGTACTGCAACCACTGCACGAGTGCGAATGAGTTAAAGAATAAGAAAATTGTTAGAACAATGGCGTACACAAACGCTGGGGCCTTTGCGTTACTTGGCCCACCGATTGCAAATACATGAAAGACGAGCGCAATCCAAGGAACAATTCCGGTGATGCATCCAAAGATAAATGGCAGCCATCCGCCATTGCCTGGTTGTTCGTACTTCTCTTGTAGCCAGCCGAACAAAATCATTGATGCGTTGACGCCAAAGATAGAGATGATTGCTGAAATTTCAGATACGCCAGTTACTTGTGCAATCAGCACGATCATTACTGATGAGCTAATTGAATACTCAACCCAGCGGAAGTAATTTCGCTTTTGTGCTAGCCCTGCTGAATAGCGTGGAAAGAATTTTGGACTTGCAACGATGAAGTGAGCCAATGCTGACAACCCTAAGAAAATTGCAACAGTTAAACCAATAGGAGTGTTAAAGAGAACAACAGGTTCGGCATACGTCGATCCTGGAGGACCAGACATGTATTTCGCGGTAATTGGTAATGAAAAATCGCTGCTCAGTGCAAGTACTGCAATCATCTGCAGTAAGTGGAAAATTCCGGCGATGACATTTGTACGACGAAGTCCTGCTGATGTGATTTCTTTGCTCATGGGGCAAATTTATCCCACCGAGTGCTAAAGAATGGGGATATACCTATCTAATTCGAAAGCACTTACTTGGCGGCGATACTCCTGCCACTCAGAGCGCTTGTTTCGAAGTACATATTCAAATACGTGTTCGCCCAACGTCGCACGCACAAGCTCGCTCTTTTCCATGGCAGAGATTGCTTCATTGAGGTTTGTAGGCAATGTCTGCAAATCATTGGATGCAGACAACTCGTAATTATTTTCAATTCCCTTGAGGCCTGCTGCAATCATGACTGAATATGCAAGGTAGGGATTGCATGCAGAATCTGGAGATCTAAATTCGATGCGTGTGGAGTTTTCTTTACCTGGCTTATACATAGGCAAGCGCACAAGTGCGCCACGATCACTTGGTCCCCAGTTAACAAGAGCTGGTGCTTCGCCCCCGCCATGCAAGCGTTTATACGAATTAACCCATTGATTTGTCACAGCAGTTATTTCTGGTGTGTGTTTCAAAATGCCTGCGATAAATGAGCGACCGGTTTTGGATAAATTAAACTCAGCCTTTGGATCGTAGAAAGCGTTCTCCTCGCCTTTAAAGAGCGAGACGTGAGTATGCATTCCACTGCCAGGATGATCAGTAAATGGCTTTGGCATAAATGATGCGTAGAAGCCTTGATCTAGTGCAACCTCTTTAATGACGTGACGAAATGTCATGATGTTATCTGCAGTGCTTAACGCATCGGCATCTCGCAAATCAATTTCTTGCTGTCCTGGTCCACCTTCGTGGTGGCTAAATTCAACAGAGATTCCCATTTCCTCTAACAACGTAATTGCTTGACGTCTAAAGTCGTGACCTACAACTGCTGGTGTGTGATCGAAGTATCCGCCTTGATCTACAGGTACAGGTGCTTTGCCTTTTTCTGGACGAGATTCAAATAAGAAGAATTCAATTTCTGGATGTGTGTAACAGGTGTAACCCATCTGAGCTGCTTTATTTAATGTGCGACGTAAAACATTTCGTGGATCAGCAGGAGATGGCGAACCATCTGGCATGGTGATGTCGCAGAACATGCGCGCAGCACCTGGTGCTTCTGTTCGCCATGGCAAAATAGAAAACGTTGCAGGATCTGGCTTTGCCAACATATCTGATTCCGTTACACGTGCGAATCCCTCGATTGCCGAACCATCAAAACCAATACCTTCAGCGAATGCGTTCTCTAGCTCTGCCGGTGCAATTGCCACAGATTTTAGGAAGCCCAAAACATCGGTAAACCACAAACGCACAAATCGAATGTTTCGTTCTTCAAGGGTTCGAATAACGAACTCTTGTTGCTTAGACATTTCTTGTTCTGGGGCCATACGCAGATCGTGCCAAAGCTTCGTTACGGCTGTGTTACGAAAACTACGTTTCACTCCAGCGCGAAGTCATCGGCAAGCGGCGATCTTTTCCGAAAGCACGCGCGGAAACCTTCGTGCCAGGTGGATATTGCCGACGCTTGTATTCGGCTTTGTCGACTAACCCGATTACGCGCATCACAAGTGCGGCATCAAATCCTGCAGCAATCAACGTAGCCGAGCCTTCGTCACCATCGACGTAACGAGTGAGAATTTGATCTAATAATTCGTACTCTGGCAAAGAGTCAGAGTCCTTTTGATCAGGACGTAGTTCAGCACTTGGTTCTTTCTCAATGGAGCGCACGGGAATAGGTGGAACTTCACCGCGTTCTACAGATTGTTCGTTTCTCCATCTAGCAAGGGCCCAGACATCAGTTTTATAGATATCTTTAATTGGAGCAAAGCCACCGACGGCATCACCGTACAAAGTGGAATAACCAACTGCTAGCTCTGATTTATTGCCTGTGGCTAGAACAAGGTGTCCTTCTTGATTTGAAATACCCATCAACGTTGTTCCGCGCACACGGGCTTGAATGTTTTCAGCGGCCAGACCCTTGAGAGTTATGGATTGCATAAAAGATTCAACCATCGGTTCGATGGCAACGCTGCGAAAGTGAATTCCTGTACGTGCGGCAAATGCTGTGGCGTCTTCGACTGAATGATCGGAAGAATATTTACTTGGCATTGCAACACCATTGACACACTTTGCGCCCAGTGCATCGACGGCAATGCAAGCAACAAGGGCTGAATCAATTCCGCCGGACAACCCAACGACGACAGATCTAAATTTGTTCTTGGCAACATAATCGCGAAGACCCATGACAAGAGCGCTCCAAATTTCTTGATTATCACTCATGCGCGCAGCAACAACCGGCGCAACAGATCCGGCTGCCACGTGGCCGCTTTCAGAAATCACACAATCAGGTTGCGCTGTCTGTGTTACCGACTCGATATCAACAACTAAGAGCTGTTCTTCAAATTGTGCCGCTCTGGAAACAACTGTGCCCTGTGCATCAACAACGATGGTGTCGCCATCAAAAACAAGATCATCTTGTCCGCCAACCATGTTGACGTATGCAAGCGGTGCTCCAATTTCTTTGGCGCGCTTTTGCACAAGGGCCAATCTCACATCATCTTTATTTCGCTCATACGGCGAACCATTGGGCACAAGAACAACCCCAGGTTTTCTGGCCGCAAGATCTGCCAATGAGTGCCAAATGTCTTCGCAAATTGCGATACCTATATCTACGCCTTTGACGCGAACAACCAGAGTTGAATCCCCCGGCACGAAGTTTCGAAATTCATCAAAGACCCCGTAATTAGGAAGGTGACGTTTGGTATATGTGGCCACGACCTTTGTGCCACTAATGATGGCGACATTATTTTGTGGGGCGCCTTGTGAGGACTCATCGAGATAACCCACCACTGCAACAATTGAAGGATCCATGGATGAAACGAGCTGACTCAGTGCTTTGTTGCTTGCACTTCTAAAGGAAGCGCGCATCGCAAGATCCTCAACTGGATAGCCAGTTAAAACCATCTCTGGAAAAACTATGACATCAGCCGATTCAGCTACAGCTTCTTTCGTGTATTTCGAAATGAGC
>Ga0114967_10000405_pt1 | contig 36512 bp, 27 predicted proteins | sample M_130628_MF_Meta_FD_92639 | JGI IMG/M metagenome (GOLD analysis project Ga0114967, IMG submission 92639) | Freshwater microbial communities from Lake Montjoie, Canada to study carbon cycling - M_130628_MF_MetaG | ecosystem: Environmental > Aquatic > Freshwater > Lake | place: Lake Montjoie...
AAGTTTGACGGACACGTGTTCACAGTTTTTCTGATGTGTTATGCGATCACTCGCTCTACGGTCGAATTGTTCCGGGGTGATTATTCCGACGCGCATCTGCACAGCGGTCTAACTCCAGCGCATCTATTGAGTTTTGGGATCTTCGTGGCGGGCGCCGCTCTGTTCGTTGTTCTGTCAAAGCGTGAGAAGCGCACAGCCTGAATCATTAGCAATGAATCCCCTTCAACCTTCAGCCTCAAACCTTCAACCCGTGTTCCTCGCCGGCCCGACAGCCGTCGGCAAATCTGGCGCGGCCCTGTTGCTCGCTGAACAGATCGGCGGCGAAATCATCTCCGTAGACTCCATGCAGGTCTATCGCGGACTCGACATCGGCACCGCCAAGGCGACGCCCGCCGAACGCGCCCGTGTGCCGCATCACCTGATTGATGTCGCAGAACTCGACGAGCCGTTCGATGCAGCCAAGTTTGTGACATTAGCCAGAAAGGCAGTGGCCGAAATCCAATCGCGCAGGCAGACACCGATTCTTTGCGGCGGCACGGGGCTTTACTTTCGCGCATATCTGGAAGGCATCGGAGACGCACCTGGTTCGAATGCAAAATTGCGCGCCGAGCTGGAATCCGCTCAGCTTCCGGAATTGCTGGCGGAACTTGAGCAGCGCGATCCAGTGACATTTGCAAGGATTGATCGGGAGAATCTGCGTCGCGTGGTTCGGGCAGTAGAAGTCATCCGACTCACTGGAAAACCGTTCTCGGATCAGCGTTCCACTTGGAACGACGGAACACCTGCTGCAAAACATGAAACGATTTTTGTGTTATCGCGAACAGCGGAGGATTTGGTCGCACGCATTCATGCCCGCGTGGACGAGATGTTCACGCTCGGATTGGTGGCGGAGACAGGTCGCTTGCTAGAGTTGGGCTTGGCGCAGAACAAAACTGCGATGCAAGCCATTGGCTACCGGCAAGTCGTTGAACATCTGCGCGGCGAAAGCTCGTTGGCTGACACTGTCGAGCTGGTGAAGATCAAGACGCGCCAATACGCCAAGCGACAGCGCACGTGGTTTCGCGGCCTGCCGAATGTGAAGGTGGTTGAACTTCAACCCAAAGAAAGTGCACGAGATCTCTTTGATCGCCTCAAATCACTTTGCCTCAACTCAGCTTCCCGCTAACCTGCAACCATGAGTCTGGCCAGAAAAATTTTGCACACGCGGTACCGGGTGAACGACCTCGAACGCACGGTGAAGTTCTATCGTGACATCCTCGGACTCGCGGAGATCAAACGCCACAAATCCCCGCGCGGTTCTGAACTGGTCTTCCTCAAGACACCCGAGAGCGAGGAATTGATCGAGGTCTGCTTTTTCCCAGGCAGCGAACCCGTGAAGTGCCAAGCCGATTTGACACATCTCGCGTTTGAGGTGGACAGCTTGGAGGAATTCGCCAAACACCTCACCAAACACGGCCTCAAGTATTCCGACGGGCCGACAACGAGTTCGAGCGGAACGACGTTTGCCTTCATTGATGCGCCGGAGGGATATGAGATTGAGTTGATCCAAAGAGCTCTCAGCTAATAGCCGTCAGCCATCAGCGACGAAATCCCTACGTTGCAGGTCTTGCTGAGAGCTCAGTGTTGAGCGCCAATAGCTGAATGATTTTCCAAGCCCGACAATTTGAGTTCCGCTTTCCGCGCCCTGCCTTGGTGATGGGCATCGTGAACGTCACACCGGATTCGTTCTCGGATGGCGGGAAGTTTCACGCCGAAGACGAAGCGGTGTCGCAAGGGCTTAGTCTGGTTCGACAAGGCGCGGAGTTACTGGACATCGGCGGCGAATCCACGCGACCGGGTGCGCTGCCAGTGAGCGAAGCTAAGGAATTGCAGCGCGTCACTTCTGTGATCGAGCGTCTCGCGGCGCAGGTCAGAGTACCACTCTCGATTGATACGATGAAGCCCGCCGTGGCGCGGGCGGCGTTGGCCGCTGGCGCGAGCATCGTCAACGACGTAGCGGCGAATCGCGATGACGACGCGATGTGGCGCGTGATGGCCGAAACCGGGGCTGGCTATGTGGCGATGCACATGCAAGGCTTGCCGCAAACGATGCAATCCCAACCGACCTACTCGGATGTGGCGCGGGACGTGGCAGATTTTTTTGGCGACCGGATGCGGAGATTGAACGCAGTGGGTGTCCCGGTTGACCAAGTGGTGTTTGATGTGGGTATCGGCTTCGGCAAGACTCTGGAACACAATTTGCAGTTGCTCGCCGTGTTGCGGAGTTTTACAAAGCTAGGGCGACCAATTCTCCTGGGCGTTTCTCGCAAATCCTTCATCGGCGCGCTGTCTGGCGCGGGTGTGGATGAGCGGCTACCAGGTTCGCTGGCAGCGACGTGTCTGGCAGTGGAGTCTGGCGTGCAAATAATTCGGACACATGATGTGGCAGAAACTGTCCAGGCTGTGCGAATGACAGAAGCAATTTTGAAACAACGGTGACGTGGCAGAACTTTCATGACATTTGGCGACCTGCGCTGGAGATTTTCATCCTTGCGGTGGGCATCTATTTCGCCACGCGCTTCGTGCGCGGCACTCGCGGCTGGCCCGTCGTCATCGGATTCACCATTCTGCTGCTCGCACTGACCCTCACGGCGGCGTTGCTCAAGCTGGAAGTGTTGCGCTGGCTGCTAGGCAATGCGTCGCTCGTTATCGTCCTCGGCGCGGTCATCATCTTTCAGCCAGAGATCCGCCGCATGTTGGGCGAACTCGGCAATCTCCCACTGTTCGCCACGGCACGCGAGCAACGCGAAAACATTGAGGTCGTGATCGGAACGTGCGAACGTCTCGCTGACGTGAAGATCGGCGCGCTCATCGCCATTGAGCAATCCATCCAACTCTATGAGGCAGTCGAGTCCGGCATCGTAGTGGATTGCGAGGCGACGCCCGAAATGCTTGAGACGATTTTCTTCCCTAATAACGCCATCCACGACGGCGGCGTCATCCTCAAGGGCGACCGCATCGCCTACGCCGCGTGCATCTTTCCGCTCACGCAACGCTCTGATCTGAACAAATCCCTCGGCACGCGTCATCGTGCGGCGTTGGGGTTGAGCGAGGAAACCGACGCTCCCATCGTCATCGTGTCCGAAGAGTCTGGCACGATTTCTTACGCCTACAAAGGCCAGCTCGTGCGCGGTGTCACCGTTGAGGAGCTGCGTTCGTTCCTCACCTCTGTCATCGTTCATGCGGCACGAAATCGAGGCATCGGTGACTGGTTGCGCTCACTTCAATCGAATACCCCGAAGTCCGGCCCGGCCGTGATCAACCGCAACGAACCACGCTCGACACCCCACGGAGGTGGCAAATGAATCTGCTCCGCGATATCCTTCTCAAAAACTTGGGCTGGAAACTGCTCTCCGTCGCACTTGCATCCGCCATCTGGCTCACCGTCAAGACTACGAGCGCAGCGGAGGGACAGACCGAGCGGGTGTTTCTAACATTGCCGCTACAGATCGTTTCCGGCACCGGCGATGTGCGAACGTTTCAGATGGAGCCGTCCGCCGTCACCATCACGCTTAAGGGCCGCACCGAAATCATCACCCGTTTAGCCGAACGCGAAATCCATTGTCTCGTGGATGTGACCTCGGCGGATTTGACACAGAATTTTCGGCGGCATGTGGATGTGGCTGTGCCCAGCGGCATCACTGTGATTCACATCGAACCCGCAGAAGTCCAGATCACTCCGCCCAAACCCAAGAACGTGATCAACATCATCAAGTAATGAGCAAGCCAAAAAAGATTTTCGGAACAGACGGTGTACGCGGCACAGCTAATGTTGAACCTGTCACAGCGGAAACTGCGTTGAAGCTCGGACGCGCCGCTGCTCACGTCTTCAAGAACCTCGAAACACAGTCGCGCGGTCAAGGACGCCACAAGATCGTCATCGGCAAAGACACGCGCCTCTCCGGTTACATGCTCGAGAATGCCATATCATCGGGAATCCTTTCGATGGGCGTGGACGTACTTTTCATCGGACCGCTGCCTACCCCCGGGGTGGCCTATGTCACTCGCAGTTTGCGCGCAGATGCAGGTATCGTCATCACCGCCTCGCACAACCCTTACGCCGACAACGGCATCAAATTCTTCCGCGCTGATGGCTACAAGCTCGACGACAAGGTCGAAGCGAGTATCGAGAACCTAGTGTTCACGGGTGAGATCGAAAACATCCGCCCCACCGCCGAGGAGATCGGCAAAGCAATGCGTATCGACGATGCGCTCGGACGTTACATCGAATTCGCCAAGGCGGGCTTCCCACGCGGCATGACGCTCGAGGGCTTGCGCATTGTCGTGGATTGCGCTCACGGAGCGGCTTACAAAGCCACGCCCTGCGTCCTGCGCGAACTCGGCGCAGAAGTCATGGTCTTTGGCGACACGCCAAACGGTAAGAACATCAATAAAGATTGCGGCTCGATGCACCCGCAACACCTCTGTCAACTCGTCCGCGAATTCCGGGCAGATGTCGGCATCGCGCACGACGGCGACGCCGACCGCGTCATCCTGTGCGACGAACGCGGCGAATTGATCGATGGCGACGACATTATGGCCATCGCCTCGCTCGAAATGCTTGAGCAAGGCACACTCGCGGAAAAAACTCTCGTTTCAACCGTCATGAGTAATGCCGGGCTCGACGCCGCCATCATCAAGGCAGGCGGCAAAGTCATCCGCACCGGCGTAGGTGACAAGCTAGTCATCGACGAGATGCTCCGTGGCGGCTACAACTTCGGGGGCGAACAGAGCGGTCACCTGATCTTCCGCGAACACGGCACCACCGGCGACGGACTCGTAGCCGCGTTGCAGATGTTGCGCATCATGAAATCCACCGGCAAACCCTTGAGCAAACTGGCGAAGTGTTGGTCACGCTTCCCACAACTCGTCACCAACGTGAAGGTGCGCGAGAAGACACCGTTCGACCGGCTCGATGGCATCCTCAAGCTCGTCGAACAAGCCGAAGCCGAAGTGAAACCCGCCGGTGGCCGCGTGTTGCTGCGCTACTCCGGCACCGAACCCAAAGCGCGTCTCCTCATCGAAGGCCCGCAACAAGCCGTGCTGGAAAACTGGAGCACGCAGATCTGTGACGCCATCAAGCGGCAAGTCGGGGCGTAGGATCAGACAGGATCAACAGGATGGTCAGGATTTTGAGACCAGACCAATTCACGCCAGAGCGTCAGTTCAATCCTGTATAATCCCGCCAACCCTGTCTCAAACCATGGCGGCAACGTCAGAGGCCGCAAACTCGCCACTGCCGGAATCCGCCGCCCGTCCGCCACACCGGAATATCTCGCCGCAACCACTTCCGCGTCTCCGCATCCAGCTCACCTAGGTGCGACTCGATGGCATCGCGATCTTGCGACACAATCGGGCCGGGATGCGCTCCCCGTAGTTCGTCTCCGCCAACGGTTTCACATCCACGCCCCAAGCCTTTAGCCGACTTCTCAACTCGAACCAGTCGTCCCAAGGATATTTTAGCAAGACTGGCATTTCGTTCCGGTTGAGTGGCGCTTTTTGCGCCGGCTGGATTGGTATCGGGAGCATTTCAATAGCGACACAAAACCCATATCGAGCGGGCAACCCGATCAATCTCTTTAGATTTCCTTGGAGCAGATCATCGTTGGAAGCCCTCCGGCGTTTTTTCCGCTCAAATAGAGGCGGCTAATACAGTTCCAGTATCGAGGATAGGTATGCCGAGGCTGGCAAGGTAATTGAAAGTTGAATCGTAGTAGGCGGAAGAACGGGTAGGGTCGCGAGACTCGCCAGGCGGAACGAAAAGAACCATTCCTTGACGCGCGCGAGTGAGCAACACGCGATAAGCATTGCGGAGATAACCCTGATTATCTTTGTTGTGAATGTTACGCCATCGGTCACCGCAGAAGTCGTGGAAACTCCATCCTGAATCAGCAAACCGTAGATCGCCATCCCAATTGACGCATACCCAGTCGAGTTCAAGCCCCTGCACCTGAAATTCTGTGGCAGCGTCTTCAAGGTAATAGCTAGAACGAGTGTCTTCCTTTTCGTTTAGAAACCAATGCACCGGATTTACATCAACGCGAATATCAATCGCGTGAGGTTTCAATCGTTGAGCTTTCGAGGAGGCGACCATTCCAAACCGTTCCGATCCCCTTGCGTGATCTCGAATCCACTGTTTAGCGAGATTCAAGTTGCGCGTTATTGCAATCGGATAGCGGCTGGCAAGTTTTGCGAAAGCTTCGCGTGCCTGTTGCTTTTCACAATCAAGGAGGGCTTTGACGAAAGCTGAAACATTCTCCGCTCGAAAAGACCGCATGGATACAGCGAGATGCAAGGAGTCATCTAGGTGAGAATCGTGACGTTGACGAACATATTTTAATGCTTTGCCAGCGGCATATTCACTATCGGTGAGCTTTGACGAGATATACATGTGCCAATCCGGGAACGAAGTGTTCACAGCTTCCAGCCAAGCGTCGATTCCGGCCTCGCCGGTGTTAATTTCTTGTCCGCCACCAACGAGGCAAATAATGACAGCCCAATCCTTGTGCCTGTCCATGCAGGAAATTAAGAACTCCGGTTCTGATTGAGAAAAACCAGGACGTTTCTTCTTCCGCTGCATGAAATTCGCCGTCTGTTTCAAATTCCACGCGCGTTGTGCTTCGTCAAAAATCACGACGTGTTCGATTGGTGGGCCAGAATCAATCAACGCATCATCACGAAAGTGGTGAACGTTTTGAATGAAGGCTTTGACACTCTCGCCAACTTTTGCCTTCCGAACTTTTTCGCCCTGTTTCTTTCGGCGAGCTACTTCGTCACGGGTGAGAGCTTCGTGAAGCACAGCGACCAGTGAGAAGTTGCCAGAAAGAAAGACTGCGTGTGTCGGTTGGTTTGTTTCTCGACGACGAGTCGCAATATTTAAACCGACCAGCGTCTTGCCTGCGCCGGGCACGCCAGTGACAAAACAAATTATTTTGCGTCCCTTCTCTTTAGCTTCGTCCACCAAGTCTTCGATGCGCCGCGAAGTGACGCGTAGATTTTCTTTTCCAGCATCATAGCAAGCGATGGCTTCAACCGAGTGTTGAGCATAGAGAGACCGCGCAGCCTCTACGATTGTGGGCGTTGGGTGATACGGCGCGCGTGACCAATGTTGGTCGTCGAGCGCAGAACCCGTGATGATTTGCAACGCCGAATCGACTGCTTGGCGAAAACCTTCTGCACTCACCGAGATTGGACGATAAACATTGTCTTCGTCTGCTTGAAATTTAATCGCGCTAGATTCAGTGGCTTCGGTTGCGATTAGAATTGGAACAATTGAAACATTATGGCTGGCTTCGTGAAAATTCTTCAGGTCTAAAGCGTAATCCCAAACTTGATCAATCGCCGCAGGGTCAAATTCCTTTTCCCCAACCTTGAATTCCACCACAAAAACAACTGGTCCAATCAGTAGGACAACATCAATACGTCGCCCCATGCGCGGAATGTTGAACTCTAAGAAAATTGAACCAGTTAAACCGCTAAGACAGGCGCGCAAAATCTCAATTTGTGCAATCCAAGCATTCCGCTGGGTTGGAATCAAAGCGAAGTCGCTGTTTGCTGCTAGCCGTCCAAGAATAGAATCTGGCGAATCTTTGAGAAAATCGGCCATCAATGCGCCATACCAAGCACGCGAAGATACGCTTACAACTTGGTAGGTCTCACGTGTCGTTTCCATTTCAGGTAGATTATTGAAAGCAGGGAGTTACGCAATCATGTCTCGGTTAATCAGGCGGACTGAATTTGGGAGTGCAGATTGAAGCCGTTCCTTTTCATCAAACAGGCCGAACGGCTTCGCCTCCTTCACGGTTAAGCCCTGGGCAGCCAGACTTGGGCGGGTAAAACAGCATCAACGGATCCATGTCCGGCAAAAGTTTATCTACTCCTGATCACTTCATCCTCGATTCCATCCAAGCCGCACAGTCGGTGGAAGGCGTAGGTTGAGCGATCACCATCACGCTCCCGCCACTAGCAGTGTGAACGAGAACACCGCACCACCAGCGGGATCGTTCTGAGCACGGATGTCGCCGCCGTGATCTTCGATAATCTTCTTGCAGGTGGAAAGCCCCAACCCTGAGCCATGCGCCTTGCCGTGGGTGGCGAATGGCTGGAACAATTTCCCCGCCATCTCCGGCGCGATGCCGGGCCCGTTGTCCTTGATGTCCGTCCGCACTTTCTCCGCCTCAACACTGAAACTGAGTGTGATACAGCCATCGTCCTGCAACACATCCACGGCATTGTGGATGAGATTCACGAAGACGCGCCGCATGAGTTTGGTATCGAGACTCAAAAAGATTTCCGGCGCAGGATCCCTGAGGGTCAACGCCACGGATTTGATCTCGAGTTCACCACGCAACTCCGCAGTCACCTGTTCGATGAACCTAGCGTAGTTCACCGGCGCACGGGATAGGGATTGTTCTCCTTGGGTGAACTGCAGGATGTCTGTGATGAGATCGTTGATGCGCACGATCTGTTTTTGGATACGTGATTGGGCATTGGTGCGGAACTGGAGAGGCGCATCGGCTTTGCCGAACATCTCAGCGGTGAGGCCGATGATGTTCAACGGATTCTTCAGATCGTGGATGATGGAGCGGGCGAAACGTCCGACGGCAGCGAGCCGCTCCGCTTGCACGACTTCGCGAAGATAATGTTGGTTAAACTCCCGGAGGCGATCGCTCAAGAGCTGGAGCATCGCCGCGGCGAGAGCGGGCTCGCGCGCGATCAATGCCTGCATCGCGGCGCGTGAAACGAACAGCACACGCGTGGGCATCACGGCCGTTGCATTGGCGGAGCGCGGCAGTTGTTCAATCACTGACATCTCACCGAAGACGCAACGGGGCGCGACCTGTGTGAGCACTTGCCGTTGGGCGTCATTGATCACGCCGGAGATCTCCACTAGCCCTTCCATTACCACGTAAAGTCCATCACCGGGATCGCCCTCACGAAAAACTTCCTGCCCTGCTGAGAAAGTCCGCTCCTGCGCCACCGCTGTGACGCGCGCCAACTCTTCCGGCTTGAGAAGCCGGAAGAGTTCAGCGGATGCCAGCGAGGTCACTCGGAAACTTTAGGCAAAGATCCTGCCGCGTCAAAGCTTCTTGAACATCCCAAGGCTCGTGGTGCCTATCCGCGCGGCTCCAGCCTCGACTAATTGTTGCGCCAGCTCCGCATCGCGGATGTTGCCCACGGCCTTGATAGCGATCTTTTCATTCAGCACTTCGCGGATGGCCTTGATGTCGTCCGCATCCACGCGCGAGTCCGGCCAGAAATCTGTCCCGGTAGAAATACACTTCACGCCCGAATCGGAGATGTAATCGCAGGCCTTGATGAGTTCCGCACGGGTAAGCGCACGAGTCTCCAACACCGCGCAGACCGCCCGTTCGTCCGCCGCGTCCACCACGTCGTTCAGCTCACGCATCATGGCTTTGTGCGAATTATTTTTGAGATGATCTAGGTTCAGGACGAGTTCGATCTCTTGCGCACCGAAATCCACCGCCACCTCCGCCTCGTAACGCTTCACATCGGAATCACTCGTCCCCATCGGAAAACCGACAAGCGCGATGACCTGAACCGCGCTGTCTTCTAATCCCGCCGCCGTCAGCATCAGGCGCGACCCCGTCACGCCGACGGCGCGTATGGCCTTGGCGCGAGCATCAGCACACAGCGCGGCGAATTCCTTCGGCGTGACGATGGGTTTCCAATAAGCGAAATCGGTCTTGGCAGCGAGATTAGCGAGTTGTGTTTGGTTCATAATCGAACAGCGACCCTAGTTTTCCTTCCACGACGACGGATGAAAAGGTTTTAATCATGAAGCATACTTTCTTCACGCTCCGTTAAGGTTCGGCGAGGTATTATTAATCGATGAAAATAAATTCAGCCCTCCTTGCTGTGAGTTTGCTCACGGCGAATATGACCGATTGTTGCGCACATCCCGGCCATGATGAATCGTCGCCTGCGCTTTACTCGGCGGCGGGCGAAACTATCTCAGCCCCCGCACCGACGACTTCCGGCCAACCCAAAATAACAATCAGCATCTTAGGCGACTACCGCATTTTTCAGTCGAATGGCCTGCCCGATCACAAGCCGGGCGGGTTTCCCAATGCCGGCAATCCCAACCGTATCTCCGCGCAGAGCTACAATTTCCGCGTCGCGCTCAAGCCGCAGACCAACGCTACGCCCCGCGATGCACGCGGTGGTTGGTTCGGCGTTGCGCTCAACGGTGTGCCGTTCGAGCCGGGCACGGGCGAATTCTGGAACGGTCAACGCGAATGGAATTACGAGGCTAAATCCGGTTTCATCAACCTCGGCCTCGACGCGAACAATGCCCACGTTCAACCCACCGGCGCGTATCATTATCACGGCTTGCCCACGGGTCTGATGGATAAACTCGGCAGCGACGCGAAGAAGATGCTGCTCGTCGGCTACGCAGCAGACGGATTTCCCATCTACACCAGCTACGGCTACGCAAACGCCACCAACGCCACAAGTGCGTTAAAGAAGATGCGTTCAAGCTGGCAGATCAAGAAGGGCGAACGCTCCGGCGGCCCCGGCGGAAAACACGACGGAAAATTCACGAGCGACTACGAATACGTAGCCGGGAGCCGCGATCTGGACGAGTGCAACGGACGATTCGGAGTCACGCCGGAATATCCACAAGGCATCTATCACTATTACATCACGGATGAATTCCCCAACCTCGCACGCTCATGGCGCGGGACGCCGGATGCGAGCTTCTTCAAACGCGGTCTAGGCGGACGTGGCCCACGCGGACCGCGTGAGCAACGAGGTCTTGGCGCACCACCGCCACCGCCACGGGGTTGAAAATACTTATAAAAAAGCCGGGCGAAGTTTCCTTCGCCCAGCTTTGAGTTTTGAGATTGCTGCGGATTATTTCCAGATCATGTCCGCCACGGTCTTGCCGGCGGGTATGAACGGGATGACGTGTTCGCTGTAAGGCACAACCACGTCGAGCACGTAGGCTTCGTCTGAATCCAACATGCGTTGCATCGCGGCGCGGAGGTCTTTTTTATAAATCACGCGCTCGCATTTCACACCGAAGGAATTACAGACCTTCACGTAGTCAGGATAAATCTGCGCGCGGTCAGCGGGGTTGCCGAGATACGTGTGACCACGGTTGCCCGCGTAGAAGTTGTCTTCCCATTGCACCACCATGCCGAGGTGCTGGTTGTTCAGGATAATGGCTTTCGCGGCGATCTTCTCGACCTTCGCCGTGGCGAGTTCTTGAATGTTCATCAGGAACGAGCCGTCGCCATCAATATCAATGACCTGCTTGTCCGGAAATGCCACCTTCACGCCGAGCGCAGCGGGAAAGCCGTAACCCATCGAGCCGAGGCCGAGGCTGCTGACAAACTGGCGTGGGAATTTGTATTTGTACCATTGCGCAGCCCACATCTGGTGCTGGCCTACGCCGGTTGTGATGTAGGCATCGCCCTTGGTGAGATCATAGAGCGTCTCCACGACCATCTGCTGGATGATGCATTGGTCTTCGTTGCCCTTGAGGTGATCTTTCATGTGATCGCTGTTGGCGATCTCAGCGGTGATGCCGTAGGCGAATGGCGCTTTCTTTTTCCACTCGCCGATCTGATCGAGCCACGCGGTGTGCTTCTTGTTGAGCGGACGCTTGGCGATCATCTTATTGAGGCGCGTCAACGCGTCTTTGATGTCGCCGACCACAGGCAAGTGGGCCTTGCGGTTCTTGTTTAACTCGGACGCGTCAATGTCCACATGGACAATCGTACCGTGCTTGCAAAATTCCTCGAACTTGCCGGTCACGCGATCATCAAATCGCACGCCGAACGCGAGCAATAAGTCCGCACCACTCTTCATCTTAACCATCGGATCGTTGAAGGTCTTGCGCTTTTCGTATTCGCCGTTGACCGCCCAGTTCGCCACGGCAGAACCGTGCATTCCCAGCCAGCGCAGGGAGAGAGGATGCGTTTCCGGGAAACCGCCCAAGCCCATGAGCGTGGTCGTGACGGGAATGTTAAAAGCTTCGGCGAACTTCTTGAGTTCTGCCGCCGCACCGCTGGTGATGACGCCGCCGCCGCAATAAAGCACCGGGCGTTCGGCCTTCTCAATCAAGCCGATGATCTCGTTCAATGCGAGTTCGTCGGCTTTGAGGTCGGGCTGATTGTAGCCCCGCAATCCTTTCTTGATCTGCTCGAGCGTCGGCCAGACGGGTTGGGCTTTGGCTTGTTGAACGTCTTTCGGGAAATCAATCACCACCGGGCCGGGCCGACCGGACTGTGCGATGTAAAATGCCTCCTTGACGATGCGAGGGATGTCGTTGATGTCCGTGACGAGATAGCTGTGCTTCACGATGGGCAGCGTGACGCCGATCATGTCGGTTTCTTGAAACGCACCGCGACCGATCATCGCCTGCGTCACTTGGCCCGTGATGGCGATGAGCGGGCAGGAATCCATGTAAGCATCAGCGATGGCGGTGACGAGATTCGTCGCGCCCGGACCGCTGGTGCCCATGCAAACGCCAGCCCTGCCGGTGACGCGCGCATAACCTTCCGCCGCAAACGAACCGCCCTGTTCATGACGCGGCAGGATGGTGCGGATCTTGGATTTGGTGAGCGACTGATGGATTTCCATGCTCGCGCCGCCGGGATATGCAAAAATGACTTCCACCCCTTCGCGTTCGAGCGCTTCAACGAAGATGTCGCGGCCAAATTTGGCCTGACCGACTTCGTTGCGCTTGGAGGCAGCGGTGGATTTCGTGGACTTCGCTTTCGCGGTTTCGGATGTTTTGCTCATACTTTCTTTCTGGTTTTGGCTGGACACTGAAGGCAACAAAAAACCCACAGCCGTTTCCAGCCGTGGGTTCTTGTTAAAATCTTCTCAATCTCGACAAGAGCCAACGGCCTCGCTTACTACGAGGACTACTACCGTTACTAATTTTCGGGTCATTCCGCTCATTTCGAGCTTAAAGTAGGCAATCTGCAGGCAAAGGGTCAAGTCTTGATTAAAAACGAACAGTCCCCAAGTTCATGACTTGCGGCCTGTGGGTTTGAAACTTTTCAGGCTGCGGGTTCAGCGGGCGCGACAGGCTTGTAAGCTTCGATCTTCTCGATGCGTTGCCGACGTTTCGAGCCGTCCACTTCGGATTCAACTTCGTCGCCTACTTTGCGGTTCAACAACGCCTGACCCACTGGCGTGAGGTAGCTGATGATGTTCTTCTCTGCATCGAAATCCCACGCGCCGAGCACCGTGAATACTTCGCTCTTCCTAGTGTTCAGGTCGGTGGCGTGAACGATCGTGCCGATGTTGACCACGTCTGTGCGGACGTTCGAAAAATCCGTGCCCCTTGCACGATTCAACAAGGCTTCCAGCTCATCTTTGCGGCGCATGAGAACTTTCTGCATCTCTTTCGCCGCCTTGAATTCATGGTTCTCACGCAAATCGCCGTAGCTGCGCGCTGTCGCGATTTCTTTGGAGTTTGCGGGGATCTTTTTCTGCACCAGCTCAGTATATTCGGTTTTACGACGTTCGAGGCTGTCCCACGAAACATAGATCGCGGAGTCTTGCCTGGTCTGCTCGCCGGAGATGAGCGGTTGGACGGACGGATGCCGTTTCACGATGCGGGCGAGCATGGAGCGCTTGTCCATGTCCTCGAACACGGGAGAGAACTTCAACGCGCGGGTCAAATCCATCACCACTTCGATGTCCGCCGTGCCGGTAAGATCAGCGACTAAATCCTGATCGGACATCATGAAATCGCGCAGGCGACTCGAACGCTTTTCGTTAAACTGATCGCGCTCCATCGCAGTGAGCATGGCGCGGAACACTTCCGGTCCGAGGATGTCCGCAAAATCATCGCTACGTTCCTTGCCGAGCCAGAGGAGTAGTTCGCTGCTCGCAGCATGCTGACTGATAAGGCGGGCGAGCGTTTCCTTCAGCTCACCCATCTTGCCGTTCGCGGCCATGATACTGGCAAATTCTTTGCACAGCTTGGCAGAAACGATGTTCAACGCGGCGCGCAACGTCTCACTCCAACGTTCCGGCTGGGAGGCTTTGAAGGATTCCAACGTGCGCCGATGTTTGGCGGCGGGAATCGCTTCGAGCAACGGCCCAAACTTCACGCCTTCTTGCATCCAGAGTTGCGGCGCGGAGATCTCGTCGACTGCGGGCACGAGATTGATGATGGCCGCAACGTCATCACGTGCGAAAATGGCTTCAAGTGCCACTGCGGTCTGTGTGCGGATGTGCGACGGGATGTCCGCGTTCAGCGCGGCGACGACCTCCTTCACTGCTGCTTCCTTGTTCGACAGATCAGCCGCACTCTTCACAAACTCGGTCGCGATGGTTAGTTTGGCCTTTAGCCCTTTTGCCGCGCGGAAATCTGCGAGCAAACGCGCTTGCAACGACGTTTCCTGGGACTGATAGACAATGGCTTCGGTCTTCTTGGTGGGCACGACGAAGTGCCCGTCCTTCTTCATCTCTTGCTTGGCAACTTCCCACCACTTCTTCCAGTCGTCAGCGATCACGTCAGGGACGAGCACCGCTTGAACCTGATCGAGCGTGGCTTTGCCGCCGTAACTGTTGAGAACCACTTTGATTAGATCGAGGTGATGAAGAGCGGCAGTTTTTTGCAGACCTTCGAGATCAACGGATTTGCGCGCGAGGATGTGATCCTTTGGAATCGCCTTGAGCGAATCCGCGGCGAACGTCAGGTCCATCGTGTGCCCGGGCTTGCTAGGGAAATCAATAATGAAGCGCGCAAAGACGGTGTCCACAGTCTTGATGCGACCGAAGCCCCAGCTCCGGTGCGAACAAAAGCCACTGTTGGTGAGTAAAACGAGCGGGTCAACCTGACGGCCCTCGATTTTTCCTGCTGCTGCCAGCTTCTCGAATTCTTCTTTCATAAAATTTTGGTTATTCCTCGCGTCACTACACTCAGCTTGCCAACATTAAACGAAGTGAACGGCCAAAAACCAAGAGAAATTGCGGCGCGCATCCTCGGCAAGCGACGTTTTAGTGACGATTACACGGAGACTTTGCTCGAACATGCACTCATACCAGCGCGGCTTTCGTCCGCTGATCGTGGCCTCACGCAAGAACTTGTCTTCGGCATCATCCGCTGGCAAGAAACTCTCGATTGGCTCATCGCGCGCAAGACCCAAGGCCGCACCCAGAAGCCGGGCTTGCAGGATTTGTTGAGGCTCGGACTCTACCAGATTTTTTGGCTGGATCGCATCCCCGACCACGCCGCCGTCCATGAAACCGTCGAACAAGCCAAGCGCGACGGCTTCGGCTCACAAGCTGGCTTCATCAACGCCATTCTTCGCGGTTATCTCCGCGAAAACGAGGAGACGCGTGCGTTGCTCAATGAATTAAAAGCTTCTCAGCCCGCGCTCGGCTACTCGCATCCCGAATGGCTTGTGCGGCGCTGGCAAAAACAATTCGGCGACGAACGCACCCGTCAATTACTAGAATCCAACAATACGCCGCCAAAGAACTTCGCACGCCTCAACACCCTAAACTTTGGCAAACCCCCTGCCGCCCCCGACGAGAAACGCGTCCACCGAGGCGTGCCGGAGAGAATCACTGAAGCTGGTCAGTTTCTTACGTTCTGGCGCGATGAAGGCGTGGACTATGACTTTTTCAGCCGCGATTGGACGGGTGACGGACTCATGTTCGAGCTGAAGTCACATCCGCCCCTGAACACACTGGAGAGTTTTCAGAAAGGTTGGTTCTATATCCAAGACCCTAGCACCGGGCTTGCCGTCCGCGAACTCCATCCGCGCCCCGGCGAAACCATTCTCGATCTATGCGCCGCACCCGGTGGCAAGACCACGTTCATCGCGCAACTGATGAACAACCAGGGCCGCATCATAGCACACGACAACGTCCCCGACCGCCTAAAGTTGATCCAAGAAAACATCACCCGTCTCGGTGTGACCTGCGCCGAAACCACATCAGCCCTCGACCCTCGACTCTCGACCTTCGACCGCATCCTCGTGGACGCCCCATGTTCCAACACCGGTGTGCTGCGTCGTCGCGTGGATTTGCGCTGGCGCATCCAGCCTGACGAGATCGAACGCCTCCGTGCCACACAACTAGATTTACTCCATAAATCCGCCGCGCGATTGAAACCCGGGGGCACGTTGGTATACAGCACATGCAGTCTCGAACCAGAAGAGAACACCGCGCTGGTGCAACAATTCCTCGCCACGCAACCCGGCTTCAAACTGGAACGAGAACGGCAATTGCTCCCGTTCGTGGATGGCGTGGACGGCGCATACGTGGCGCGGATGGTCAGGGTTTGACCAATCCATCGGCTTGAAGCAGTTTCAAATATGGAATAGTCGCCCCCCAGCCGCCGAAGTGTTCACTCGCCAGCTGGAACGAAACCACGTCCGGATGTTTCTCCAAAATGGCGTGAACGATTTGGCGCAGTTGCCCGATGCCGTTGCCGTGGATCATTCGCACCCGCACCCCCCCCGGCACCCGACACTCCATCAGATATTCCAACACCAACGACTTCACCTCACACGGCTGAAACGTGTGCAAGTCCATCACCCCATCAATCGGTAGTTGCATGGGTTCTTCGTCCACAATGACATTAAAACACGACGGCGATTTCATATACACGCACAAATGTCTGTTAAAAACTGGCGGTACACGCGATCTTATTTTCCCGCGTTCGGTTTTCCTAATTCACGATCAAGTTTTTCAATTCCCACCGTTGCCCGGCGTTGAGTAGTGTTGCAGCAAAATGAATCCTGAAACGTCGAACAACGGATCACGTGACTCGCGAGGCTTCTGGTCGCTCATCGCCACACAATTTCAGGGCGCGTTCAGCGATAACGTCCTCAAGAACCTCGTCGTGTTCATGATGCTGGGCGCGGGATTGACGCTCGCGGAAAAACATCGCATCGGCGAACTCGTCAGCGCGTTGTTCTCGCTCCCCTTCATCCTCTTCTCGATGGCGGGCGGATTTCTCGCCGACCGTTACAGCAAACGCACGATTATCATCGGCGTGAAAATCTTCGAAGTGTTCGTGATGTTGCTCGCGCTGGCAGGTTTGATTCTGCAACAACTCCCGCTGCTGCTGGGTTGTGTGTTTCTGATGGGAACTCACAGCGCGTTCTTTGGCCCGTCCAAATATGGCGCTTTGCCGGAGCTGCTGCTGGAGAAAAAACTTTCTTGGGGCAACGGCATCCTCGAACTCAGCACGTTCATGGCAATCATCCTCGGCACCGTCACCGCCGCATTGCTAGCTGAAAACTTTCGCGGTCAACACGGCTGGTCCGGCGCGATCCTTGTTGCTCTCGCTGCCATCGGCCTCATCGCCAGTCTGGGTGTCACGCGCATTCCGGCGGCGAACCCAGCGAAGAAGTTCAAGGTAAATTTCTTCGCAGACTTCATCGCCAGCTTGAAGGTGGCGCGCAGTGACAGAACTCTCACTCTTGCGATTGTCGGCAACACTTACTTCTCATTCCTTGGCGCGCTGATCCTGCTCAACTTGTTCTTTTTCGGCTCGGATGTATTCGATGTTTCTGAAACCAAGATCGGCCTCTTAAATGTCGCACTCGCCATCGGCATCGGCTTTGGCAGCATGGCGGCGGGCTATCTCTCCGGCGGCAAGATCGAATATGGACTCGTGCCGGTTGGCGCAATCGGCATGGCTATCGCGTGTTCGCTTTTGTTCTCATCGAGCGTATTGCTGCCAAGTGCGTTGGTGTTGCTCGCCCTGCTTGGATTCTCAGGCGGTTTCTTTATCGTGCCAATTTCGGCACTGTTGCAACATCGCCCGGAAAAAGAGCGTAAAGGCGAATTACTCGCGGCGGCAAACCTTCTGTCATTCGTCGGCGTGTTCGCGGCTTCCGGCGCACATTATGTTTTCACGGAATTTCTGCATCTCACACCGCGAGACATTTTCTTCATTGGCGGGATACTCACTATTACCGGAGCGTTTTACGCGCTGTGGTTGCTGCCCGATGCTTTCCTACGTTTCATCATGTGGATCGCCACGCACACGATCTATCGAATCAATGTGCTGGGCGGGGACAATGTTCCATCCAAGGGCGGCGCGCTGTTCGTCTGCAATCATCTCTCGCTCGCCGACGCGTCGTTGCTGCAAGCCGCAGTGGACCGCCCCATCCGCTTCATCATGTTGAAGGCGATGTACGACAAACCTATCATCGGCACTTGGGCAAAACTCACCGGCGCAATTCCAATCTCTTCCGAACTCCGACCACGCGATATGATCAAATCCCTCCAAGCCGCTAGCGAAGCGATCAAGAATGGCGAAGTCGTCTGCATTTTCGCCGAAGGTCAGATCACGCGAATCGGTCAGATGATGCCGTTCCGTCGCGGCTTCGAGCGCATCATGAAAAATATGGAAGCTCCGATTATTCCCGTCGGATTGGATGGCGTGTGGGGCAGCATCTTTAGTTTTTCGGACCACAAGTTCCTTTGGAAGTGGCCGCGCCGTTTTCCATACCCGATCACCGTGAATTTCGGTAAGGTCATGCCACCGACCGCGACGCCATTTGAGGTGCGTCAGGCGGTACAGGAACTTTTGGCCGAAGCTTGGGCGGAACGCAAAACCCGGATGCGCCCGTTGCACCATGCGTTTGTGATTTCCGCCCGTCGCCGTCCGCGCCGCATCGCGATGGCCGACGCAACAACGCCTCCCGTGACATTCAGCGGCGCACTCAGGAGAAGCATCCTTCTCGCGCGCCGCCTGAAAAAAGTCTGGGCCGGGCAGAAGATGGTTGGCTTGATGTTGCCGCCAAGCGTTGGCGGCGCGCTGGCAAACTGGGCTGCGCTCTTCTGCGGTAAAGTCCCTGTGAACCTTAACTACACGCTCTCCGAGGAATCCCTAGCCTCGTGCGCCAAACAATGTGAGCTCGATAGCGTCCTGACCTCACGGGCCTTCATGGACAAGGTGAAGCTCAAACTGCCCGGCGAAGTGGTGTATATCGAGGACGTGATGCAGCCGTCGCCGTCAGCGTGCGAAAAGCTCACCGCGCTGTTCATCGCACGATGTTTGCCCGTAGCTTGGATTGACCGCGCGATAGGCGTTCGGCAATCAACAACCAACAATCCACTTGATGATCTGGCCACCATCATTTTCTCCAGCGGCAGCACCGGCGAACCCAAGGGCGTGATGCTCTCGCACTACAACGTCGGATCGAACCTAAATCAACTCGGCCAGACCTTTGCGTTCGGCGGCAAAGACAAAGTCCTCGGAGTGTTGCCATTCTTCCATTCGTTCGGGTTCACTGGCACGCTCGTGCTGCCCGCAGTGCTGGGCATCGGCGTTGTTTATCACGCCAATCCGCTCGATGCGAAAACCATCGGCCCGCTGGTCCACGACCACGCTGTCACGTTCCTGCTTGCCACGCCGACTTTCCTGCAACTCTACATGCGCGGCTGCTCAGCAGAACAATTCGGCTCTGTGCGCCTCGTCGCAGTGAGCGCAGAAAAGTTGCCCGATCGCCTCGCCGCCGCATTCGAGGAACAATTCGGCATCCACCCATTCGAAGCTTACGGCTGCACGGAATGTTCACCCGGCGTGAGCGTCAATACTCACGACTTCCGCGCCGCGGGTTTCCGGCAAGTGGGCGCGAAGCGCGGCAAGATAGGACATCCATTGCCCGGCATGTGTGTGCGGATCGTCGATCCGACCCATCCTGATCCAAACACGCCGTTGCCACTCGGTCAAAGCGGCCTGCTACTCGTGCGCGGTCCGAACGTGATGCTCGGCTATCTCGGCAGACCGGAGAAAACTGCGGAGGTCTTACGCGATGGCTGGTACAGAACGGGCGACATCGCTGCGCTCGACGAGGATGGCTTCATCCAGATCACGGATCGGTTGAGCCGTTTCAGCAAGATTGGCGGCGAGATGGTGCCGCACATCAAGGTAGAAGAAAAATTGCACGAACTCGCGGGGGTCACCGAACAAACCTTCGTCGTCACGAGCGTCGACGACGCAAAGAAAGGTGAACGCCTCGTCGTCTTGCACAAGCTCGCAGAAGATACACTTGTATCTTGTCTGCAGAAACTCACCGCTAGCGATCTGCCGAATTTATGGAAACCCAAGGCAGACTCCTTCGTTCGACTGGAATCGTTTCCTATGCTCGGCACGGGCAAGCTAGATCTGCGGAAGGTGAAGGAGGTCGCGCAGAAAAGCTCCAATGCAGGACAAAGCTGAACATTGATCCGTCGTCGCCGTGCGAGTCGGCACCCATCATTTGATTCAGGTTTGGTATCAGATTGCGCGTAATCACCTCCACGATTCCGCCTGCCGCCGGCAACTCAAACTTTTACATTGCAGCGGGAACGCGTGCGGCGTTAAGTTCAAGCCAACGGCAACCCCAACAACCAAGCAATAAATCTGACCTATGTATTTCGGCGTTGATTATCATCCTGAACAGTGGGTCTTCCCTTACGCTGGAACTCCCGAGAACCCCGAAGCCCAATGGCAACTCGATGCTGAACTCATGGCGCAGGCCGGGTTCAACGTCGTCCGCATCGCGGAGTTTTCCTGGGCGCTCTGCGAGCCGGAGAATGGGAAGTTCGACTTTGCGTGGTTGCGGCGTGTGATGGATGTGATGGGAAAGGCGGGGTTGCAGGTGGTTCTCGCCACGCCCACGGCTGCGCCGCCGCTTTGGCTCGCAAAGAAACATCCAGAGATTTTACCGATTGATGAGCGTGGTTTGTTGAAGCACGAAGGCACACGTCGCGCCGCCTGCTTGAACAGTGATGTGTATTGGAATCATGCCAAGCGTGTCGTCGAAGCGATGGCCAAGGCGCTGGGTGACCATCCGCAATTGATCGCGTGGCAGATCGATAACGGCATCGGCAGTCACTTCACGGAAGCGTCCTTCAACGAAGGCTCGCGGCTCGAATGGCAAAACTGGCTCAAGTTGAAATACAAGGCCATCCAGAATCTGAATGACAAGCTCGGCTTGCGGCATTGGGGTCAAACCGTTACCGATTGGAGTCATGTTCCCATGCCGATGGCTGCGCCCACGCAACACAATCCTGCGCTCGTCGTGGATTGGTGCCGCTTTTGCAGCGATACCATCGTGGCGTTCGTACGGATGCAGGCGGATGTCTTGCGAGAGATCACGCCAAACGCACCCGTCACTACGAATCTCCGTGCCCTGAAGCATCGCTTCGATCACTTTGATCTCGCAGATGTGATCGATTTTGTTTCCATCGAAAGCACCTCAGCCATCAAACCCAAGTCCGCTGATCTCGCGTGTGAGATTGATATGCTGCGTTCGCTTAAGAAGACAGATGTCCGCACGCCAGACGGCGACAGCGGCTTCTGGGTGATGGAACAGAAAGCGGGCAATGTTTCCTGGCAGGAAGTGAACTCCATCGTCCGTCCGGGGCAGTTGCGATTATTCACGTATCAACTCTTCTCTCGCGGCGCATCGGCGGTGTTGTTCTTCCGCTGGCGTCAACCGCGCATCGGTTCGGAGAAATTCCACGGCGCAGTCATGCCGCATCATCTGCGCAAAGACTCCCGTCTATACAAAGAGATTTCCCAAATCGGCGAGGAGTTGAAGATGCTCGCGCCTGCGTTGAAAAACGCAAAGGTATCGCCGGAAGTCTGCATCCTCTACACGCACGACAACGATTGGGCGTTACAACAGCCGAACCAGCCGAACAAGCATTTCAGCCTGCGAGAACACGTCCAACTCATCTACAACGCGTTGCATGATAAAAATATCCCGGTGGATTTCGCGCGACCGACGGAAGACTTGTCCAAGTATCGCCTCGTGTTCGCGCCGTCACTGCACATGCTTTCGGCGGGCGACACGGATCGATTGAAACTGTTCGTGCAGAACGGTGGCACGCTTGTCAGCACGTTCAACACGGGACTCGTGGACGAACATCACATCGCACCGGACACGGGTTACCCGCACAACATGACCGACCTGTTCGGCATGGAGGTGCTGGAGTTCGACGCTTTGCCGCCGGGTGAGGACAATCATCTCACGTTCAAGGGTTCGTTCCCGACCACGCATCTGCATTCCGCGCGGTTGTGGTGCGACATCATCGAGCCGAAGGGCTGCCAGATTCTTGCGACATATGCGAAGGATTTCTATGCCGGCAAACCGGCGATGACGCTGAACACGTTCGGACTCGGCAAAGCGATCTACATCGGAACGATGAGCCAGCAGAACTTCTACAACGACCTCGCAGCATGGTTGCGGCAGTTGTGCAATCTGCATCCGCTGCTCAAAGTGCCGGACAACGTGGAGGTGAGCATGCGCCAGACGGACGACGGGAAAATTTTCTTCTTGCTCAACCATCAGAGTACGCCCGTGCGCATCCAATTCTACAAACCGATGCACGACTTTCTCACAGGCACGACCTTCTCCGGGACTTACGATCTGCCGCCGCACGGCGTGCTGGTGCTGGACGAACATCCTGAACATAAAATCGCCGACACGGATTTGCCTGCGGGCGCGTGAGTTTCTTGAAACAAACTATTGGTTAATATGCCAGCGCTAAAGCCAGAGAGGGTTCTCAAAACTCTGGAGCAGTTCTTTCCCCAAAAAACAATGACTGCGAGTGCGGCTGGAAGAAGAACTCCAAAAGTTGAACAATTTTGGCGTAACCACGGAGGAACATCTCATCGTTCTGCTAAAGAAAAGAATAGAGGAAGTCGTGAAAGTTGATCGGAGCCCTATGGACGGCTCTGATATAAATCTTTATTAAGATGATTGTGGAAAGGAATTTGCGGCAAACAGATCGAGAAATGGATTTTGGTTTTCCTATCCAGCACTGCTTCGGATTGCCCTCGAATTAGAATAAGGCAAAGCTTATGAAGATTATGCCATTAGGAGAGATGGAGTAGTCGGACCAGAATAAAATTCTAAATTAAATGTTACCCCCACCAAAATCCCGCCCCCGCCCGCGTGGTCTGCAAAGCAGCGCCAAGCAGCGCATCCTTGCACAGTGGCGCGGCGTGGATGTGACGCCGTTGGAGATCGCGCAGAAGGCCAGCGCCCGCCGCGTGGGCGATCTCGTGCCGCAAGTGTTGACCGGTTTCCGCGTGGAGCAACGTCGCAGCGATGCCGAGATCGTGAAGGTCTGGAACAACTTGATAGACCCGAACATCGTCGCGCACGCCCAACCGGTCGGACTCAACAAAGGCACGCTTTTTGTGAACGTGGACAACAGCGTTTGGTTGAGCGAGATCGTCCGCTACAAGCGCAAAGAAATCCTCGAACGCCTGCAACACAGCTTCGGCAGCGAGGTCATCAAACGGATTTCATTCCGTGTAGGGTAGTGCGTGGGAATCTGGTTTAGTTCTCCTTTGTTGAATGGCCTGTGGAAAAGTCCTTCAGAAAATTATTTGCGTAAGTTCTCTATTGGCGTATTGTGCGCGCGAACGAAACCCATTTCGTAGAATAGTTTCTTGTCACAAGTCGTTGTTTGTCGCTCCAGTATCGTTTCCGTATTGATCAATAGGACAATCGCTCACTGAGCGAATCCTAAATCAGGGGCAGACAGGTTTTCCTGATGTAGCATGGCGAAACCGCAACGATGACGTCCGAACACGGCCTGGAAGCGTTCAAACAAACAAAACCCCTATGAGCACACATCAATGGAAATTCTTCACTGCTGGCGGCTTTGACCAGGTCAAACTCGATACTGGCGCCGACCTGATGAACCTAAATCAGCTCGACCAGAAACTCTGGGTCGCGCTCGCTTGCCCCACCACCGGATTGGAATTTTGTTCTAAGACCGCTGCGTTGATTGACACGGACAAGGACGGTCGCATCCGTGCGCCCGAACTCATCTCCGCCGTCAAGTGGGCTGGCTCGATGCTCAAGAATCCCGACGATCTCGTCAAAGGCGGCGACACAGTTGCATTCTCCGCGATCAATGATTCGACGCCCGAAGGCAAACAGTTGCTCGCTTCCGCCAAACAGATCTGCGCCAACCTCGGCAAGAAAGACGCCACAGGCATCTCCGTGGCTGACGCTTCCGATGCGAACAAGATTTTCGTCAACACGGTGCTAAACGGCGACGGCGTAATCATCGCCGAATCCGCCACGGATGACGCCATCAAAGCCGTCATCAACGACATCGCTGCTTGCATGGGCACGTTGCCGGATCGCTCTGGCAAGACGGGAATTGACCAAGCCAAAACGGACGCGTTCTTCGCTGAGTGCGCTGCGTTCGACGCTTGGAACAAGAAAGCCGACGACGACAAATCCAACATCCTTCCCGCGGGCGATGCCACCGCTGCTGCTGCTGCTGCCGTGAAAGCGATCAAGGCGAAGGTGGACGACTTTTTTGGACGTTGCCGTCTGGCTGCGTTTGATCCGCGCGCGATTGCTTCATTGAACCGCAGTGAAGCGGAGTATCTCGCCATCGCCGCCAAGGACATGAGCATTTCCGCTGCGGAAATCGCGGGCTTCCCGCTCGCGCAGGTCGGCGCTGGAAAAGCATTTCCGCTCAAGGGCGGGATCAATCCGGCACACGCCACTGCGGTTGCTGCGTTGCAAGCCGCCGCGGTCAAGCCGCTGCTCGGAGACAAGAGCGAATTGACCGAAGCGGATTGGGCTGCGTTGCAAGCCAAGCTTGGCGCGTTTGAATGTTGGAGCGCGAGTAAAGCCGGTGCTGCCGTCGAAAAACTCAGCATCAAGCGCGTCCGGGAAATCCTCGGCAGCAAGGCCAAGGAAAACGTCTCCGCACTCATCGCCAAGGACAAGGCGCTTGAACCTGAAGCCACGTCCATCGCGAACGTCGAGAAGCTTGCGCGTTTCGTGCGCGATCTACACAAGCTCTGCATCAACTTCGTGAACTTCAAAGATTTTTACGACGGCGGTGAAGCAGCGATCTTCCAATGCGGTACGCTATATCTCGATCAACGTTCCTGTTCGTTGTGCATCCCGGTGGAAGACGCCGGCAAACATGGCGCGATGGCTGGGTTGGCTGGTGCTTACCTTGCCTACGTGGATTGCTTCCGCAAAGGTTCGGGGGAAAAAATGAGCGTGGTCGCCATCTTCTCTCAAGGCGACGATGACAACCTAATGGTTGGACGCAACGGCGTGTTCTACGACCGCAAAGGCCGCGACTTCGACGCGACTATCACCAAGATTCTCGCCAACCCCATCAGCCTTCGTCAGGCATTCTGGTCACCGTATAAAAAGCTCGTGCGCATGATCGAGGAACAGATCAACAAACGCGCTGCCGCTGCTGATGCGGAAGCCAATGCCGGACTCGCGAACATCGCAACAGCGACCGCTGCGGGCAAGCCGGGTGAGATCAAGAAACCCGCTTTTGATCCAAGCGTCATCGCACTCATCAGTGTGGCGTTGGGCAGCTTGGCCGCCGCTGCAACGGGCGTCGCAGCAATCCTTGGCAAGATGGCATTCTGGCAAATCCCACTGGCGTTCGCTGGAATTATGCTCATGGTTTCGGCACCTTCGCTGGTGCTGGCTTATATGAAGCTGCGCAAGCGCAACCTCGGCCCGATCCTCGATGCAAACGGCTGGGCCGTGAACGCGAAAGCTAAAATCAACGTTCCCTTCGGCACAAGCCTCACTGGCATCGCAAAATTACCCGAAGGTGCCACGGTGGATTCGACTGACCGCTATGCGCCCAAGTCCTCAATCTTGCCTAAGCTCGTGATCTTCGTATTGATCCTCACTTGCGCGTGGTCATTCCTGAACGACGATCAAGGCCGCCTATATGGTTGGACCGATGGTAAATGTGGCAATCCGCCATCCAAGGAAGTCTCTGAACAGCGCGAAGCCGCAAAGAAGTCAGCCAAGGAAAAGGCTGAAGCAGAAGAAAAAGCGCGTATCGAAGCGGCGGCCAAGAAGACAGCCGCCGACGCTGCTGCTGCGACAAATACCTCAACCAACGCGCCAGCCGCGAAATAAATCAATCACGTAAAAATCAAAGCCCGGACTCGCGTCCGGGCTTTTTTTGTGTGCACAGAGCGAGAGGGGGGGGGGGTATTTTCGCTACAAATCTGGATTCAACCGTTGCCTTTCCCAATTCAAGCTTGCCAATCATGGCATTGCCCGGCATCGTTTCTCCCCGTTAGTGCGCGGTTAGCTCAGTGGTAGAGCATTACCTTGACACGGTAGGGGTCACAGGTTCGAACCCTGTATCGCGCACCATTCTTATTCCTTTCCTCGCCTTGCTAGCTGGTGGCAAAAGCGGCTTTTTCCCCTATGAACTTCCGCTTCGACTTTTCCCGCGCTTCCGGGCAACATCGACTCATGCCGTTTAGCAAATTAGGTCTGTCTCCCAAACTTCTCGAAGGCGTGAAAGCGATGGGGTACGTTGATCCCACTCCCATTCAACTCCGCGCCATCCCGCTTATCGTTGAAGGCCGCGATGTCATCGGTAGTGCACAAACCGGCACCGGCAAGACTGCCGCGTTCGCATTGCCCATCCTTTCTAAACTCGATTCTCACCAACCTCAAACCCGCTTGCTTATCCTTGAACCCACACGGGAACTCGCTGCACAGGTCGAGACAGCCATTCGGGATTTCGCACGGTTCACGGACTTGAAAGTCGCGGTCGTCTTCGGCGGTGTCGGTTACGGCAAGCAAAACGAAGCCCTTAAATCGGGCGTAGACATCATCGTGGCCACACCCGGTCGCCTGCTCGATCACATCGAACAGGGCAATTGCAAACTGGATCATTTGCAGCACCTCGTGCTCGACGAGGCAGATCGCATGTTGGACATGGGGTTTCTGCCGGACGTACGCCGCATCTTGGACCGTTGCCCGCGCAAACGTCAGACCTCGCTTTTCTCCGCTACAATTCCGCCCGCCATAGAAACGCTCATCACTTGGGCGATGCACAATCCCGAAACCATCGAGATCGGGGCACGGCGTTCTCCTGCGGAGACGGTCAAGCACGTCATCTACCCCGTCGCCGACGTGCAGAAAACAGACCTGCTCGAAGCGTTGTTGAAAGAAATCAAATACGAGTCAGTCATCATTTTCTGTCGCACCAAACACGGCGCGGACCGCGTTGCCAACACACTCAAACGCGGCAATCACGCAGTCGCAGTCCTTCATTCCAATCGAACACAGAGCGAGCGCGAGCAGGCATTGCAAGGTTTCCGCGATGGCAGGTTTGAAGTGCTCGTCGCCACGGACATAGCGGCGCGCGGATTGGACATCGCCGATGTTAGCCATGTCATCAACTACGACGTGCCGCTTCACCCGGAAGATTACATCCATCGCATCGGACGCACTGGACGCGCCGAGTCGTCTGGCGACGCCTTCACGCTCATGGTCGCTGAAGACGCGCAGCCTGTGGCTTCCATCGAACGCTTCATAGGAAAAAAAATCGAACGCGTAAAGATGGAAAAGTTTGATTATCGCTACACCGCGTTGTTTGAGGCGGACAAGCCCGGCGCGCCGCAAGGTTTCCCAGGTAAAGCGACGGCTGTGCGCGTGCACGGCGGCTATCATTTCGCTCCGGCGGGTCGTCGCAAGCGCAGGTAATTTTTCGGTTTACACAGTTCAATCATCAGTTATGCCTACTTACGAATACGTTTGCAGCAAGTGCGGCGGAGAATTTGACACCATGCAGTCCATGTCTGAAAAGCCGTTGACCAAATGCGCGCTGACGGTCGGACGCCAAAAGAAGAAATGCGGCGGACGCGTCTCGCGCAAGATCGGCGCAGGTGCGGGACTTATCTTCAAAGGTAGTGGATTTTACATCACTGATTACCGCAGCGAAGGCTACAAGCAGGCTGCGAAGAAAGATTCGGATTCGGGGAAATCTGCATCGGCGGCGAGTGCAGCTGACAAGCCAGCCGCCAAAACCGAAACCAAGCCGTCCAAAGCTACAGCGAAAAAGTGACGCTCGGCTGAAGTCAATTCGGTAATGAAAATCCTCCTCGCGCTAGGAATCCTTTTCCTCGCGGGACCATCATTGCCGGCCCAGACCTTGCTCGCCAGCGGGATCATGCGCAGCGCATCTGGGCAATTCATCATCATTGACCGGCGCGGCGCGCTGACTGCTCAACACCTCAGGGCCACAGACGCAGACCCAAAACTTCTAGAACTCGAACCCGCTCTGCTCGTAGTTTCCTGCGAACGTATCAAGCATGCGCTCTGCACCTATCTCGGTGCGATGCGCGATTGGACTGCGCACGTCAACATAACGCTCCGAGCCGGTGGTGACATCGCTATCGCCAAGGAACGAGTCGGGAGAACTTGGAGCTACCGACTTGATGTCCCCCACCTCGTGGACCGCACACGCTTTATCCGCTCCATTGTGCGCGTTGTGTTACAGGAGATGGCAGATCGCAACCCAGGTGATCACGATGCAGAAATCCCGCCATGGCTTTCGGAAGGTCTTACGCAACATCTGCTGGCCTCGCGCGATGCGGAATTGATTCTCCCACCCCCAAGCAATCAACTAGGAGGCATGACCATCAGTCCTACGACTGTCCTTGTCCGCGATCCTGATCCGCTCGAAACCGCCCGCCGCATCCTGCTCTCCACCCCACCGCCTACCATCGAGCAACTCAGTTGGCCTGATCCGAACACTCTGGATTCCGACGAGGGCGAAGTCTTCCGACGAAGCGCGCAGTTGTTCGTGAGTGAATTAATTAAAATCAAAGGCGGTCAAGAAAATCTGCGCGCCACCATCGCCGGGTTGAATTCCTATTACAATTGGCAGACTGCATTCCTACGATCCTTCCACAGCCAATTCTCCAACATACTCGCGCTGGAAAAGTGGTGGGCATTGCAAGTCTCTTACTTCGTCGGGCGGGACAACCGCCATTTCTGGACGCACGGAGAAACTGCTTCCAATCTGGATGAGCTACTCCGCGCCCGCGTCGCCATACGGGTACAAACAGGCGCGATGCCCTCACGTTCCACTGTTTCACTCCAGATCGCCGTGCGCGAGTGGGACACCATCCGACAAAACATCACGCTCCGGGAAAAACTAAACGATCTCGAACAAGCGCGGGTGCGTGTCGCTCCCGAATACATGCTCATCGTGGACGAGTATCGCGTGACATTGACGAACTATCTGAAGAAGCGAGAAAAGTCAGGAGCCACCTTCCTCGGAGTCCGCACCTCGGCATCCACTCAAGAAGTGGTGCAGCAAACTGTCCGCACCCTGGACGACCTCGATACAAAACGCGCGCTCATCAGCGCAACTCTTTCAAAGGAGTCCGTATCGGCCTCAGCCAAATAAAATCACGCTTTCCAAAGCTGCGCTCCCGTTTATGTTGCACTTGTGAACTGGCAGACCATCATATCCATTGTCATCGTGGCCCTCGCACTAGCAGGGTTGCTTTGGAGGAGGTTTCGGCGGCGCAAGTTTGACTTCCATCGCGACACGCATTGCGGCTGTTCTTCACCGTCGGATTCACCCACGCACCAATCCATCATCTTCCACGCCCGCAAGGGCCAACGCCCGCAGGTAATCGTGAAAAAGAAATGATGCTACGGCTAACACCGTCGCAAAGCTGCTAGCGCAATCTTAAGTAAACATTTTCAACTTTTCGGCCACCCAAAAAAAAGCCCGGTCAGTTTTCTGACCGGGCTTTGTGAATTTATTTCTACTTAGCAGCTCAGTAGCCGCCCAGGCCAAGGCTGCCGAGCGGTGATTAACCGCCTAGGGCAACACAACAGACACGGTTATTGGTGATGCGCGACTCTTGGTCACAAAAAGATACGATTAATTTCGGTAATTATCCCCAAGGCTTCAATCTATGCGTGCAACCCGAAAGCGGCCGAAGTCAAAAAGCTTAAAATGAAGCCTTGAAAGGCAGCGTGTTTGGCGAAGACCGCCTGCGAAGTCTAATTTGAATCAAGAAACGAAAAAAGAGACGGGACGAACTTGACTGGACGATCAAGTCGCGCCCCGCCCCCCACACGATCATCGGAGGAACCAATGATCAAATTGCAGTTGGGATTTTAGAACTGATAGATGAGGTTCGCTGTGAGCGAGACTGCATTTTTGTCAGTTGGTGTTCCGGCATCGGTCCCACCAAACGGACTGTCACCCGTCAAGCAAGTGTCCCAGCGGAGTTCAGCGCGACTGATGACGTTTTTCCATAACGTATAATCAGCAGTTCCAGTGAGAGATAGAAGTTTATTTCGTTCACCTGCATTACCACCAGCATCTGCTGCTGAGTAATACATCGCATCGTCCCCCCAACCATAGTCTACGCGACCGTTAAGTTTGAGCTTCTCGGTAGCTTGTAACGATAGGTAAGCGCCGAGGGCATATGAATCAGAATCTGCAATGGCTAATCTGGCCGCGTGTTTCAGTCGCGAGCTGGCGGACTTCACGATCCAGGTGATTGACGTCTGCGGTGGCGACAAGATCCCGCGCAAGGGTGGCCCAGGCATCACGCAGACTGATTTACTTGTCATTAACAAGACTGAGTTGGCCGCGGGCGTGGGCGCGGATTTGAAGGTGATGGAGAACGACACGAAACGGATGCGCGGCAATGGTCCGTTTGTTTTTGCACAAGTGAAACACGGCGTTGGTGTGAATGAGATCATCAACCACATCATCCATTCGTGGCAGCACGCGACGGGTGTGAGGCATTAGGTCTCCCGGTAGTGGCGCACTCGAAGAGTAACTGCTCAACCGATAAAGGCGAGTGGAAATCAACGCGGTTGGAAGACTTTAGACCATGGGATTCCAGCCGACATCTTCCGATTTAGAACCGTAAGATTATGAACAGGACAACGCAGCCAGCTCACAGTCACCGGACTGCCTCCGGGAATATCCAAGTCCCAAAGTTTTCCTTTGCTACCGGGCAAAACTTGATAAGTAACATCCTCCGGTTGGAAACGTTCCCACGCAGCACTTAGTATCCTAGGACGCACGGCAGGACAGACCAGAATCATTGGGGGCAGATAGCCACGTAATTCCATAAGATTCTCCGGAATCAATCGGTTATGGCCCGCCGCCCAACGTTCTGCCGCAAAGTTGATCGCTCCCATCTGATTACTACAGCGATAAATCTCTAACTGCAAATCGGAGTAAGGCGGTTCTTCGTTTGTCGCAGACGGAAGCGACACCGGCGCTTTGGTTGTAGAAACGCCTTCCGGCCTGACGAAAAGGTTTGTCTCGATCTGGTCAGCACTCGTCATATGATTAGAAACCTCATTTCCATTCACTGACTCCCGTGGCTCTGAAAGGCTGCTCTTTGTGGTAAGTGGTTGAGCCTCCAATTTCACCGGCTCGGGATTCTCCTCGTTGCCATTGGCGCGCTCGCTTCTCGCCAAACTCAGCTCATGAACTAGCTGCTGGCACTCTTCCTCAAGTTTTGCTGCCCGCTGACGCTCTTGTTCCCAACCGAAGGCAAACACTACGACTAGAATGACAAGTAAGAACGAGATGACTAGCCCGGAAGTTTTCACGGGCGGACTGTATCAATTTACCGTAACAGAACAACGCTCTGAATGTGAAGAAACAAAAGCCCGGTCAGTTTCATGACCGGGCTTTGTGAATTTATTTTCTAATCAGCAACTTAGTAGCCGCCCATGCCGCCCATGTCAGGGCCGCCATGACCGCCGTGGCCGCCGCCCGCTGCGGGTTTGTCCTTCTCAGGAATCTCAGTGATGAGGCATTCCGTGGTCAGGAGCAGGCCGGAGATCGAGGCCGCGTGCTGGAGCGCGCTGCGAGTGACCTTCTTCGGATCAACCACACCGGCTTTCACGAGGTCTTCGAATTCGCCAGTAGCAACGTTGTAACCTTCGTTGCCCTTGGACTTCTTGACCTGTTCAACAATGACTGAACCTTCCACACCGGCGTTCGCAGAGAGCGCGCGGAGCGGAGCTTCAACGGCGCGGCGGATGATGCCGATGCCGATCTGTTCGTCTTCGTTTGAACCCTTCGTCGCTTCGATGGATGCAATGCAGCGGATGAGCGCTACACCACCACCAGCAACGATGCCCTCTTCGACAGCGGCGCGCGTCGCATGCAATGCGTCTTCCACGCGGGCTTTCTTTTCCTTCATTTCGGATTCAGTCGCAGCGCCGACGTTGATGACGGCCACGCCACCGGCGAGCTTCGCCAAACGTTCCTGCAACTTCTCACGATCGTAATCGCTCGTGGTCTCGGCGATCTGGCGGCGGATTTGATTCACGCGGCCCTGGATCTCGGAGGACTTGCCGTTGCCTTCAACGATGGTGCAGTTCTCTTTGTCCACCACAATGCTCTTCGCACGGCCGAGGTCTTCGAGGGCGATGCTCTCGAGCTTCACGCCGAGGTCTTCGCTGATGAATTTGCCGCCCGTGAGGATGGCAATGTCTTCGCACATCGCTTTGCGGCGATCACCGAAGCCAGGCGCTTTGACGGCGCACACGTTGATCGTGCCGCGGAGCTTGTTCACGACGAGAGTCGCGAGGGCTTCGCCTTCCACGTCTTCCGCAATGATGAGGAGGGGTTTACCGAGCTTGGCAACTTTCTCGAGGATTGGGAGCAGGTCCTTGAGGTTGCTGATTTTCTTCTCGAAGTTGAGAACGTAAGCGTCTTCGAGCTTGGCTTCCATCGTCTCCGCGTTGGTCACGAAGTAAGGCGAGAGATAACCCTTATCGAACTGCATGCCTTCAACCACGTCGAGCGTCGTCTCGATCGACTTGGCTTCTTCAACCGTGATCGTTCCGTCTTTGCCGACTTTGTCCATCGCGTCAGCAATGATGTTGCCGATGGTGTCGTCCCAGTTGGCGGAGACGGTCGCGACCTGCTTGATCTCTTCCTTGTCCTTGACCTTTTTGGCGATCTTGTCGAGGTGAGCAACCGCGGATTCAACAGCCTTGTTGATGCCGCGTTGAATGCCGATGGGGTTAGCGCCTGCGGTGACGAACTTCAAGCCTTCGCGATAAATCGCTTCTGCGAGAACCGTCGCCGTGGTGGTGCCATCACCGGCGTTGTCGCTGGTTTTGCTCGCGACTTCGCGAACCATCTGGGCGCCCATGTTTTCATACGGGTCTTCGAGTTCGATTTCCTTCGCCACCGTCACACCGTCTTTGGTGACCGTTGGGGAACCGAATTTTTTGTCGAGAACGACGTTGCGACCTTTCGGTCCGAGTGTGGCGACGACCGCGCGAGAGAGTTTGCTCACGCCACGGAGGATTGCCTGCCGTGCTGCTTCGTCGAACAATAATTGTTTTGCTGCCATAATATTATTTTAGTTCTTAGTTGAGATTTTGGGTTAGAGACTTAGCCGACAACCGCGAGGATGTCGTCCGTGGAAAGGATTTTGTATTCCTTGCCGTCGAGCTTGATAGGACTGCCGCCGTATTGGCTGGCGATGATGCGATCACCCACTTTGACTTCAAAGGCGATCTTCTTGCCGTTGTCGTCCGTCTTGCCCGTTCCGAGCGCGACGACGATGGATTCGGTCGGTTTTTCTTTAGCGGAATCGGGAATGATGATGCCGCCCTTTTTGGTTTCCTTCTCTTCGACTGCTTCCACGAGAACGCGGTCGCCGAGGGGTTTGAGTTTAACTGCCATAGTTTTTTCCTGTTTGTTTGGTTTGTTCACTGTTTAAGTAACTCCCGCCGCCCGAGCGGTGGGAAAATTGTTTTTGAACCTCGAAATACGCCAACCACGCGAAATTATTGTTCGTGTGTTTCGCGGTTGCTGAATCAATTACTTCTTCTCGTCGACGACTTCGGCGTCAATGATCGGACCTTCGTCCTTCTTCTTGTCGTCAGACTTGGCTTGCTCGCCGCCAGCATCGCTGCTGCCGGTTTGCGTGCCGCTGGCCTTGGCCTGTTCGGCAGCTTTCTTGTAAAGCTCGGTGCTCACGGCCTGCCAGGTTTCGTTCAGTTTTTCGCTGGTGGTCTTGATTGCGGCGGCATCGCTGCCCTTGAGCGCTTCCTTGACCGCGCTCACGGCGTCTTCGATCTTCTTCTTGTCGTCGCCGGAAATCTTGTCCGCGCTTTCCTTGAGCATCTTCTCGGTGCGATAGACGGCATTGTCAGCTTCGTTGCGCGTTTCAACCTCTTCCTTCTTCGCCTTGTCTTCGTCGGCGTGAAGTTCCGCGTCCTTGCGCATCTTCTCGACTTCTTCCTTCGAGAGACCGCTGCTGGCCGTGATGGTGATCTTCTGTTCCTTGCCCGTGCCGAGGTCTTTCGCCCCGACGTGCAGGATGCCGTTCGCATCAATGTCGAACGTCACTTCCACCTGCGGCACGCCGCGCGGCGCAGGCGGAATGTCCGTGAGCTGGAACTTGCCCGCAGTCTTGTTGTCCTTGGCAAACTGGCGTTCGCCCTGAAGCACGTGGATTTCTACGCCGGGCTGATTGTCGCTGGCGGTGGAGAAAATTTCCGATTTGCGCGACGGGATCGTGGTGTTGCGCTCGATCAACTTGGTGAACACGCCACCGAGCGTCTCAATGCCGAGCGACAACGGAGTCACGTCGAGCAGGAGCACGTCCTTCACTTCGCCCTTGAGCACGCCTCCTTGGATGCCGGCGCCGATGGCGACGACCTCGTCCGGGTTCACGCCTTGATGCGGCGTCTTGTTGACCAGTTTGTGCGCGGTTTCAACCACACGCGGCATACGCGTCATACCACCGACGAGCACGAGTTCGTCAATCTTGTCTGCGCTTATGCCAGCGTCCTTCAAGCACGCTTGCACGGGCTTGATGGTGCGCTCGAACAGGCTGTCGGTGAGCTGTTCCATCTTGGCGCGGGTGAGAGATTTTTGGATGTGCTTCGGCCCGCTCGCGTCCGCCGTGATGAACGGGAGATTGATGTCGTAGGTCGTCGAGCTGGAGAGCGCGATTTTGGCTTTCTCGGCTTCTTCCTTGATGCGTTGAAGCGCGTCGGGCTGCTTGCGCAGGTCCATGCCAGCTTCCTTCTTGAACTCGTCGAGAATCCAATCCATCAGCGTGTTGTCCCAGTCGTCACCGCCGAGATGCGTGTCGCCGTTGGTGGCTTTGACTTCAAACACGCCATCGCCGATTTCGAGCACGGAAATATCGAACGTTCCACCGCCCAAGTCATACACGGCGATCTTCTCGTCCTTCTTCTTGTCGAGACCATACGCGAGCGACGCAGCGGTCGGCTCGTTGATGATGCGCAACACTTCGAGACCCGCGATGCGGCCAGCGTCTTTCGTGGCCTGACGTTGCGAGTCGTTGAAGTAAGCGGGAACGGTGATGACGGCTTGCGTGACCTTTTCACCGAGACGCGTTTCGGCGTCGGCCTTGAGCTTGGCGAGGATCATCGCGGAAATTTCAGGCGGCGAAAATTGCTTGGCCTTGCCGTCCACTTCGACTTCGACGGCGCAATCGCCATTGGAAGCCTTTACGACCTTGTAAGGCATGCGCTTGATCTCTTCAGCCACTTCATCAAATTTGCGCCCCATGAAGCGCTTGACGGAATAAATCGTGTTGCGCGAGTTGGTCACAGCCTGACGCTTCGCCGCGTCGCCGACAATGCGCTCGCCGGCCTTGGTGAACGCGACGACGCTGGGCGTAGTGCGTTTGCCCTCGGAATTTTCCAGAACGAGCGGCTCGCCCGCATCCATGACCGCCATGCAGGAGTTCGTTGTTCCCAAATCAATGCCCAATACTTTTGCCATAAATTTTTTTGTTTTGTGGACGAGTTTAAGTCCCACACTCTCTATGCGAGTCCTGTGCCATGAGATTGAACTGTGGCTAAACAGCGCAAATTCCTAATGAAACCGCAGATATCGATTGCGCCGCAGCGGGGAAAAACTGTGCCGCCAGCGACGGTATGACACAGCAGGTTTGGCACTGGCGCGGGGGAAAGTGGCTCAGAAATGAGATTTGGCCATTTTTCTCGAACCACAGGCCAAACCGCTTCTGAGGTCTTGAAAAGATTCCGCTCGGGCGCTTCGTGATGCGTCACCACGCTCAGCAACACGAGGACAATCCAGTTCATCGCCGGCACACGATGGCACAACCAGATAGGTATCAGGTCAAAGAGTCGCCCACCTCTCTAGCTATCTGTTCATTTTGCGACCTCAATTCGGCGACGGCTCGCGTCACATGCAAACGTGTCTGGAGTCTTTGAACACCGAACTGTATCACTCCGGCATCCCCTAACCCGTCGCACTCTGGCTCAACAGAATGATTCCGCCCCTCTGCGTCGCATCGGCTATCGCGACTCAGTCTCCGGAAGCTCTCTGGTCTTCCTGACCAACAACTTCACCCTGTCCGCCCTGCCCCTCGTTCAGCTCTATCGCAGTCGCTAGCAGATCGAACCGTTCTTAAATGGTCAATCAACACCTGCGCTTCAAAGCTCCTTACTCCACTTCCTCCAAAGCCGTCCACACTCAAATCCCGACTACCATCGCCATTTACCTGCTCGTCCCCTTCCTCAAAAACCGCGCCCCTTGCAGGCTTCCCTCTATACAATCCTACAGACTTCAAGCCTCACTCTTTTTTAGAAAAATCCCATTCTAAAGGCTCTTTCTCGATAACCCCTCCAAACATCGAAAATTACCCGCGCTTCCAGATCTTCTAAACCAAACACTGGGGA